>Ga0163150_10000519_pt1 | contig 71514 bp, 69 predicted proteins | sample OliLakLV19P2IB_FD_148628 | JGI IMG/M metagenome (GOLD analysis project Ga0163150, IMG submission 148628) | Freshwater microbial mat bacterial communities from Lake Vanda, McMurdo Dry Valleys, Antarctica - Oligotrophic Lake LV.19.P2.IB | ecosystem: Environmental > Aquatic > Freshwater > Lake >... | reverse complement strand
CTTCACGACCACCACGACATCCTTCCCAACAACTTCTTCTGAGAGAGCCTGCTTCGACGCTTGCCCGAATGGCTGATCGCTCTCAGGTGCATCAATTCCCGCCAGCCGAATCTTGGTCTGACTCTTCCCCGCATCGATTCCCGTGAGCGTGTCCCCATCGGAAATCCTGACCACTCGAAGGGAGAGGCGATTTTCGTCGTGGTGGCGTTGTAGCGGGACAGCCTTGGTTGCTTGCGGAGGAATTTCAACGATTCGTGGCGGCGGCTTTATCGAGGCAGGAGCAGGAGTCTTCTTTGTGCGGAGGGGCTTCGAGCAACCAATCGACAAGGAAAGAAGAAGGAAGAGCAGACAGATTGCGGTGCGGGAGGTTGACCTGGTCCTTTTCGCTTTTTCGCCAACGTCCCCACGAACTTCTCCGCCCGCTCGATCCATCCCGCCAGTTGGTCATCGTTCTCAATGCCATCAGGCTCAACCATGACCCAGCCCTTCATTGGCTTTCCCGTGATGTTGAATTCCTAAACATGCTCCTGTATCAACGCACCGTCGTAGCTGTCGGGACCACTTCGGACGATGAGCGAGTCCTTCCACACGCCGACGAGCATGTTGCCAAAGGCTAACAACAAACCCTTCCTGGCCCTCGCACTCGTTGAAGGGTCAGGAAGGGTTAATGCGGGTCAGGAGAGAGGGGCTATTTGGCGAGCTGCCTCAGAGCCTCGATCGCCGAATCCAACTGGTCTAGCCCGCCCAACTGATCTGACAGCTTCTTGACGGCGAACAGCACATCGTAGTTGCCGCCATTCCGTGGCTTGTGGCTATTCCCAACTGCCTTGGCCTTGGGAGCAGTCTTTCTGGGCCTTTTGGATTTCACCGCCAGCCCTGCTTTGACCATCTCTTTGGTGCGTACCTGATAGATCATTGGAGGAGACACCTTGATGCCCATCTTCCCAAGCTTCGTGGTGACGGTCTTGGCCCACTCAGCCGGGGCATCCTTACTCACCGCTCCGATGTCCTGGAGAATGTTTCTGATTACTTCGCTTCTGTTGACCTTCGCTTTAGCCATCGATCTTCTTTCATTGGGGGTAAGTGACCACTACACGATGAAGGATAGTCCAGGTGTGGGGGCGGGACAAATCGTTAAGACAATGTCGAAAGGACCCCGACAAGCCAATTCGTCGGCAATGGGGAAGTCGTATCCTATGCCGCCCTCCGCACTACCACGACCGGCCTTGAGGTTCATGCGTGGCTGGATGAGAAAGACTATCCTCCAAAGATCAAAGTGACGGACGCCGAGCTCGAGGCAGTCACCATTCACCGGAACAAGTTCCATGGTGAATGGAACTATGAAATCCGACCGCAACAATGAATGCCCGTTTCGACCGACCTATTGTCCCGCGACTCCTTAGTAGCGACGAGCGTGAACTGGCCGGCGAGAATGTCCGCGGCCTTGGCCAGGCCGCGCGCGGTCACGGCCATTTCGTGCGCGGTGTCGTCCTTGGCTTCCTGCGCCAGCGCCTTTTCCAGCAGCGGCTGGAGTTCATGGAACGCGGCCACCAGCAGGTCGCCCTCGCCGGCGCGCGGGTTGATGAGGCTGCCCAGGACAGGTGCGTTCTTGAACAATCGGTAGAGCCCTTCCATGCCGGCGCGCAAGCGCTCATTGTCGCCGGCAATCGCGAGCCAGTCGACTTCGCGGGTGTTCGGCGCGAGGCCGGAGCAGGCCAGGTTCATCGCCGGCAGCGCGCAGTGGCCCACGGGCAGCCGGGCAGTGACACGGCCTGGCGGAGTTCGTCCTCGCTCTGCGCGGTTTCGGCCAGCTTGGGATTCGCGGCGAGAACCTTGCCCGCGTGCCACGCTCCGAGCGTGTTATCCAACAGAAAATCCACCATGTAGTCCTCAGTGAAGAGTTGCGTGACCGCCGGCAGTTCATCCGCCCCGATCTTGTTGCCGGCGGCGTTGACCTCGTCCTTCCGCTCTGCCTGCCTGAACTGGTAGCACCAGCCCAGGCTGTCGCTGGCGGTGAATACCTCCACGGGCAAGTCTTTGACGAGCTGGACGAGCTGCTTGCGATCTTCCACCGGCAGTTCCACCGCGCCCGCCGGGTTTGGTCTGGCTCTCGCCATCGCCGAGTTGTTTGGCCTGAGCGCGGAGCTTGCGACGCAGGCCGCGCTGTGCCTCGTCCATGTGCTTGTAAGGATCAGGCTCCTACACGGCGAGAGCTTCGAGCGATTTGTGCGCACCGGCCTCGGCGATCTTGCGCGCCTGCTTGATGGCGCTTTCCAATGTGCGGCGGAGTGGTGAAGGGAGCGTGCTCATGGTGGAAAGGTTAGAAGTCAGAGAAGAGGGATCAGGCGGCCGATGAGCCATACGTGGGCTTCGGCGGGACGGTATTGGATGCCGGGGCGGAGCAGCGGCGGGGTGTCGGAGAGAAAGCCGGCGTGGTTCATTTTGGCGGCGAGATTGAGCGCGAACTCGGCGGATGACACCGGATGGTTCTCGGCCGCCATGTAGTGGTGAAACGCGGCGACCACAGCGGGCGCATCGAGCACGCCCGCCTGATGGGCCTGCCAGAGATCGAAGAGATTGCGGCCCTTGCGGCGTTGATAGAGGGCGCGGAGTTTGGTGCCGAGGAGCTCGGTGGTGGCGTAGATGGGCAGAGTGGCTTCACCCGAGAACCAGCGTGAATCCACGGCGAACGCGGTTTGCTGGATGGGCAGCAGGCAGAGATGCTCGCGGGTGTTGATTTCGATTTTTAAGCGGAGCCGGATGACAGGTGGCAGCTCAGATTCAAACCGGTAGGTGAGCGTGGCACCACGGGGGCCGAGGTCGCTCTTGGGTTCGCCGAGCCAGGGATTCAAGCGCGACCGGAGAAGATCCAAGGTGCTACCGATGGGTTCCTCACGGAGTTGGACGAAGTCCAGATCTTCGGAATAGCGGGCGGCGGGCTGGAGCACGATCTTGTGCAGGGCGGTGCCACCTCGGAAGAGCAGGCGTTCCCGCAGGACGGGATCGGCATAGATGTCCACCAATGCGCGGGAAAGAACGAGATCCTGCTCGACCTGGGCGGGCGAGATCCACGGGCAGTGTTGCGACCACTCGGTGAGGAAGGCGGGCGAGATCACAGATCCGCCTCCGGTTGGGTGTTTTCCAGAATCCGCCAGCGATTTCCGGTGATGGGGCCAACGCGCGGAGCGCCGGGGTCGAGAGCGGCCCTGGGCAAAGGTTTTGAAACAGGCAGGGCGGCGTGCATGGCATCGGCGAGAGCGGTTTGCCCAAGGTGATCGAGCAACCAGCCGAGGCGCTGGACATGAGAGGTTTCGGATTCCGCAGTGGAAGCGGCGGCGAGTTTGGCGGGGTCGATGGCTTCCGCGAGTTCGGTGAGGATGGTCAGGACGGCGTCGAGCCCGCCGATGTGACGGGCGTAGCGCACCAGATCAAGCGCAGTAGCCTCCGGGGTGGAAACGGGGAGCATTCCGGAATGGCCCTTCCGCGACTGGAGCGGGGTGGCGGCAAAGTCCTTTTTCTTGAAAAAGCGGATGGATAGGCCAGAGACTTCGATGGGGCGCTCCTGTCTCGGGACCACGATCTGAAGTTGCTGGACCTGCTGGTGGGCGGCCCCGTGCATGGCGGCGGCGCTGAGCAGGCCGATGTAATAGGGCTGTCCCAGCGAGCGCATCAGATCCTCGATGAACCAGTCCGAAGGTGGGATTCCCTGCGCGGTGTATTCGATGGGGACGATGGCGTGAAAACCTTTGCGGAGGCGTTTCACCCGTCCCTTGGAGGCGAGGCGATTCAGGGCCTTGCTGACGGCGGCGGAAGAAACGGGCAATGCGACCGCAACCTTCGAACGCTCGAAGCCGTAAAGGCCACGCCGCTGGAAGTCATCGAGGAGGTCGGAAACCCGTTTATCGTCGTTCATTGCGTGCTGAAGTATGCAGAAAAGGACTCTTTGTGTCTATATTAGGATTCACCAGCACATTCTGCAGGATTCGCTAAGAGCCGCTGGGAGAGCCATGAAGGATTTGCGAGGGGTGTGGGGAGCAAGTTTTCAAAGGATGACCGGGCCATCCTTGAGCTGCTTCTCCACCTGCGCGCGCACTCCGGCGATCCATGCTTCGAGGTCGGCGGTGTCCTTATCGGCGGTGTCCTTAATGGTGGCGCTCGGCAGGTGAATCTTGACGGCCTTGGGCTCAAGCAACTGGCTGGCTTCGTCCAAGGCGCGGGCGAAACGCTGGGGCACGGCATCGAGCAGATTGCGCCGGTCGGTGAGGGTCTTGAGGCGGAGGGCAGCGAGGATTTCGTCGTCTGTGCCAAAGGTCTCCGTAGCGGGAGGTGCGAGCTGGCAATTGGCCGTGACCGCGGTCTGCTGCTCCGCGCCCAGGCGGCTCCACATCGCAGAGGCCGCGAGTAGCTCCTGCCCGGAGGCGAAGGCCGTGCTGAGGTTGCCCTGAAGTTTTCCAAGAAGTGAGGCGCAGCGCCGTGGTGAGCTGCTTGGTGAGTTCCGGCACGGGATCGGGATCGCCCAAGAGACTGCGCCCAGCCGTGATGGCAGTGAGGGAGACGCCGCAGGCTTCCGCTTCCGGCAGGCCAGTAGCAAAACGGTGGAAATCAGCGAGACGCTCCCATGCGGGCCAGCGCGTGGCGATGGTATCCGCGCTTTTCCTCCACGCTGCGAGACAAGCGGTGAGGGCATCCTTCTGCTCGTGAATCTTGAGCAACTGGGCGTTGCCGCTGAGCATCTGGAGGTTGCGAACTTCTCCGGTGTCTGGTTGTTCCGGCCGCGGGGCCTCGCCACCGGCGGAGTCCGCGAGGGCGAGCAGGGCTTTGAGTGTCTGGTTGTTCCGGCCGCGGGGCCTCGCCACCGGCGGAGTCCGCGAGGGCGAGCAGGGCTTTTAAGAACAGGGCGGCGGCATCGAATTCCTTGCCGTTTTGAGTAGTGGCGCCGGTTTTCTGAAACAGCGCCTTGAGGTCGAGACGCTGCTGCACATTGAGCGGCGGCACATCTACGTAGAAGCTGGCAACGCCGATCTGGTTCTGCGGCAGGGTTTGGGCCTGCACAGGCTGGCCGTTGAGAGTGGCGCGGAGATTTCCGGCCACGACCATGACAAACAGCGCGCCATCAATGGCATCCTGCGGCCAGCCGAAAGGGGCCGACTTGAAGGCTTCGCGGATGTCCTTCCCTTTCTTGCCCGCGCCGATCAGCTCCAGCACGCGGCGGCAGACAGGGTGCTTGGTGACATCGCCGGGGTAGCTGATTTGGGCAAGAGCCCCGACATCGCCACCGCGGGCGCGAGAGACGACCTGGCCCCAGTTGGCATGATCGGCCTCGGAGAACTGCGCGAAGAGCCGCTCCAGCGCACTGTTGGCAGAGTCTTGGACTTTGTCGGCGAGTTCACTGCCGCTGGCTTCCTGGCCGCCGCCGAGGAAGACCTTCGCGCTGCCGATGATCTGGCCAAGCAGTTCCTTGATGCGGTGCGTGGCGACTTCGAGATGGGTCTCGACGGCTTTGCTGGCCTCGATGGCCTCGGGAGTCGCGACGGCGCTATGCGCATCGAGCGTTTTCTTGGCGGCGATCTGGGAGGCAATGGCTTGCCGGAGCTCCTCGTGGTGGAGGCGGGCCAGATAGCCGAACAGCAGCGGGCTATTCACCCCGGCGGCGCGGGAATCGTTGAGAACGGATTTCTCATCCTCATTCCAACCATCGCGGACCCACAGTGTCACCTCGTCGGCGGCAGATTGCGGGCGGCTCGCCGGAATTGATCAGGTCGGTGGAAATCTGGTCGTAGATGAAATCCGCCGGCACGACAGGTCCCACCGCAGCGGCGGCGGTCTGGCGGGTGGCCTCAAAGACGATCAGCAACTGTGAACGGAGCTGGGCCTTGGTGCCGGAGTGGTCGGTGTTGCGAAGGACTTTTTCCCAGAACCGGCGGCGGGTCGGCAGGAGCGGCCGTACGGGATTTCGAAGAACGACACCGACCAGGCGGCTCTAGCTCCACGCCACCACCACCACCCCAGCGCCGAAAAAAGCGAACATCGGCTCGGCCAACACCACGAACCTACTTCTGACGAACACGACGCTTTTTGGCCGAAGGAAAGAGCCATGTACGGACATGGTCAGTCACGTGCCGCAACGCACTCTCAGCAACTCCCTGGCGGTAGACTGCACTCATGTCCGACGCCTGGGGCACGTGGCCCATGATCGAGTCTACGGCGACTTGGTTCCCAGTCTCCGCACCAATCGTCTCGAACGATCTTCGCAATCCGTAGAAGCCGAGCCCGCGGAGATTGATCCCCTTGAGATTCATGATGCGTCTCAACTTGGTGGCGATGGCATCATGCTCGACCACGCCGGGCCGACCTTCGGCGTCAACCTTCGCGACACTCCGCACAAACGGCTGGCCCGTCCGCGTCACAAACAGCAAGCCCTCTGCTGCCGGCTGCCGCTTAATCGGTACAGACTCGCGACACTTCAACACGGCTTTGATTGCCGCCACGGTTTCGGGCCACAGTGGACACCGCCGCCCCACGCCCGTCTTGGGTCGTGGAAAATCAATCCATCCATGCTCGAGATCGATGGCGTTGGCTGGCAGTGCTGCAACATCCCGGTTGCCCATACCGCAGTTGATTCCAAGCAGGATCATCGCCCGCAAGTGCAACGGAGCCGCATCAAACAGCTGCCGTATCTCAGTGGACAGGAAGTGCTTCCTGCCCGATGCGGCTCTGCTCCGGCGTAGGACCCGCTGTTCGGGCCGCTTCAGTTCGCGTTCGAATCGGATCGGCCGGTCGATAAGCTCCTCTTCGTAGGCGAACTTGAAGATACTGCGAGTCACGCCAACACGACCGCTCAACGTCGTTGCGTTGACACCTCGCGACAAGAACTCGCGGAACTTCTTGATGTCGTCGTGAACGATCGATTCGACGAGCCGATCTTTGCGAAAAAAATTCACCAACCGTTCGCAATCCCGAAAATAATCGGCGAACGTTCGAGGAGCCAACGTACCGGCACCCCGGCGAGCCTCTGCTGAAGCCAAAAAGGCATTGGCGAGGTCTCCAACCGTGAGCCCCTCGCGTTTCTTCACCTCATCGATACGTCCGGAGTGCAAGGCCTCGCATTGCTCGTGATACCGCTTGAGCGCTGCATCCGGATCTCCGACGCTGCCGAAGTAGAAAAGGCGGCCGCGAATTTTCTTGCAGAACTGCCCGTTCCGGTGCGGCGTGAGCGGGAACGATGGATACGGCTTGCCCGGCACCGCTCGCTTCTTAGCTGCCGCTCTTGGCCGCTTGGGGGGTCTACCCCGGCGAGATTCGCGAGGCGATACTGCCCTGAGCGAGCCGCGAACGCCGGTGCGGGAAGCGTGCCCGTCCGCGTCAGTCAGAGATCCAAATCGATAGGAGGGCGGTCCAGCCACAAAACAGGTCCAGAAAAGAACTACGGTTGTCGTACCGGTTGTCGTCCGAATTCTCACCTGGACAGGCTATCATAAAAACACTATAAAACAAGCCTTCGGGCCCGTAGCTCAGCGGTTAGAGCAGGGGACTCATAATCCCTTGGTCGTGTGTTCGAATCACACCGGGCCTACTATACAAGTGTTCACTATTCTGATGCCCACGGGCCATCGCGTGCTTTTCGCGCCTGGATGGGGTATACTTCCGCCAGTTAGTCCTCTCGCCTCGCTTGGTTTGGCCATTGGATGACTGCCAGGTCCAATGGCTTTCAAGAGTGCTTCTTTCGCACTCGGCGCATCCGGTCCTGGGCTCAAAACCCTGAAAGACCGTATGACGTTCCCAGAATTGGGGCTCGCTGAGCCCATTGTCCGCGCCGTAACTGCCGAAGGCTACACGACCCCCACGCCCATCCAAGAGGCGGCCATTCCGTATGTGCTCGCCGGCCGCGACCTCATTGGCTGCGCCCAAACCGGCACCGGCAAGACCGCCGCCTTTGCCCTGCCCACCCTCCATCGTCTCACCGCTGCCGGCAACCCGTCCAAGGGGCGAGGCCGCCGCACGCGGGTGCTGGTGCTGTCGCCGACTCGTGAGCTCGCCGGCCAGATCCAAGAGAGCTTCATTGCGTATGGCAAGCACACCGCTCTTCGCGGCACGGTGATCTTCGGTGGCGTGAGCCAGCGGCCCCAGGTCCGCGACCTCGAGCATGGTGTCGATGTCGTCGTTGCCACTCCAGGGCGGCTCATGGATCTCATGGAGCAAGGGTATGTCGATCTGTCGCATGTCGAGATCTTCATCCTCGACGAGGCCGACCGGATGTTCGATATGGGTTTTCTCCCGGACGTCAAACGGATCATTGCCAAGCTTCCGCGGCAGCGGCAGACGCTCCTCTTCTCGGCCACGATGCCCGCGCCGATCGAGAAGCTGGCCAACGAGATCCTGACCAACCCAGCCCACGTCAAGATCGCGCCAGTGAGAGAGACGACCGACCTCATCCAGCAATCGGTCTGCTTCGTCGCGAAGGCGAACAAGCCGCGGCTGCTCGTCGACCTCATCGGCACGCAGGCCATCACGCGGGCGATCGTGTTCACCCGCACGAAGCACGGGGCCGACAAGGTGGCCAAGCAGCTCGAGCAGGCCGGCATTCGCGCCGAGGCGATGCACGGTAACAAGAGCCAGAATAACCGTCAGCGGACGCTCGCGACGTTCAAGTCGAAGCGGCCGCCGATTCTGGTGGCGACCGACCTGGCGGCCCGCGGCATCGACGTCGATGACATCTCGCACATCTTCAATTTTGACCTGCCCCACGAGCCCGAGACCTACGTCCACCGGATTGGTCGCACAGGCCGGGCCGGGGCCGCCGGTCAGGCCATAGCGTTCTGCGACCGCGAGGAGCGCAAGCACCTCACGGCGATCGAACGGCTCCTGCGGCAGCCGCTGAAGGTCGATGAGCATGCGTTTGCCGAAGCGGCTCCTCCTGCCGAGGCCACGCCATCGCGCGGACCGCGGGGCGGAGACGCTCCACGGCAGGGTCGCGGCCGATCTGCTGGCCAACCTGCGGGGCACGGCACGCCGCGTCCTTCTGGTGGCCCCGCGAAGCGGCGGCGTTTTGGCAAGCGTCCCGGCGGCCAGAGGCCACATCGGGAAGCGTCCAGCTCGCGGACGTGAGGGAGGCCCGCGAGCCTCAGCCTGCTCACCAGCATCGACGCCCGTGGACATCGCCCTCCCGTGGCGAAATGCTCCGCAGCCCGGCCTCATGCCGTTCTTGGTGGGGCAGTTGGGATCGAGGTTCGTGGCGATGAGCTTGGCGCCGTAAAATGCGCCTGTCCCACCATGTGCCCCCCAAGCGATTTGGATTTGTAAAATGAGATGAATGTCCCCGAAGGCTCGCCCGTGGAAATGACCAATCGAATCACCATTCACCCGCAGCAATGCGGTGGCCGTCCTTGCGTGCGAGGCATGCGGATCCGTGTGAGTGACGTGCTCGACTTGCTGGCTGCGGGGTTGTCACCGACCGAGGTGGTATCCGAGTTGCCGGACCTGGAGCCAGACGACGTGACGGCCTGCCTGCGGTTTGCGAGCGCCCAGGCGTCGCAGCCGGGTGCGGCGGCATGACCGTCTGGCTTGACGCTCACCTATCCCCCGTCGCTCGCGGAGTGGTTGACTTCAACGTTTGCGGTAGCGTGTTTGCCGATACGTGATGTGGGGCTGCGGGATGCCCTCGACCCGAGCATCTTTGCGTCGGCGCGGGCAGCCGAGGCGACAGTACTGACCAAGGACGCCGACTTCGCGGAAATGGTTGGTCGGTGCGGCCCACCACCGCGAGTGCTCTGGCTACGGTGCGGCAACACATGCAACGCTGTGCTTCAAGATCTCCTCGCCCGGGAGTTGCCAGCGGCTTTGGCCCGACTTGCTGCAGGCGATGCGGTCATCGAGCTGGGCATGGCTTCCTGACCCCACACCGCACTCATACCACCCAGCGGGGGGATGAGCGAGCCCGTGCGGGTGGATGCAATGCTGGACAACGCCCTCCGTGGCGAAATGCCCAGCGTTCTGCGATCTGCTTTGGGCCCGTTACTCGCGGGTGCCGGCCATGCGCCGCCATTTGTCGAGGTCGGGCACAGTGTCGTCGGCGCGGTCACCGTGGGGAATCACTTCCAGGAGATCCACCTCGGGATGGGCGAGGACGGCGACCGAGTCGAGGATCATGTCGGGGCCGTAGGCATAGCGGGCCAGATCGGATTTCTTGGTCGAGCCGGTGAGCACCAGGATCGTCCGATATCCCATCTGCACGCCGCCCAGGATGTCGGTCTCCATCGTGTCGCCCACCATGATCGTCTCGCTGGTCGCCAGGCCGAGCTCCTTGCGGGCCGCCCGCATCATGATGGGGCTCGGCTTACCGATGCTCAGCGCCTTGGTCCCGGTCGCGGTTTCCAGATAGGCCACCGTCGCCCCGCAGCCCGGCCTCGTGCCGTTCTTGGTGGGGCAGTTGGGATCGAGGTTTGTGGCGATGAGCTTGGCACCGTCGAGGATCATCGTCACGGCCGTTTCGAGCATCTCGAGCGTGACCGCGCGACCTTCGCCCACCACGACGAAGTCGGGTGAGTGATCGACCACGGTGTAGCCATTGAAGTGGAGCGCGTTGAGGAGCCCTCCCTCGCCGATGACAAACGCCGTGCCTTCCGGCTTGTGCAGGGCGAGGTACCGCGCCGTCGCCATCGAGCAAGTGAAAATATGCTCTTCCTCGGCGGGAATCCCCATGCGGACGAGCTTCATGGCCACGTCTCGTTTGGTCCGCTGGCTGTTGTTCGTGAGGAACACAAACGGGATGCTTTCCCTGAGCAGCCGCCGAATGAACAGGTCGGCCCCAGGAATCAGTTCACCGCCGCGATGGACGACCCCGTCCATATCGATCAAATAGCCGCGCTTCATGGTATCTCCAGGTCTTGATGGCACCGGGAAAGAGCCCGGTGACTGAGGTGGGAATCAAGAACCATCACGGAGCCGACGCCTTCCCGCGAACGAGGAGACGCCGGATGTGAGTCCGCCTTTCACAAACAGTGCAAACCCCGTGCCGAGCCCTCAATGACCACTGATAGAGCACATTTCGCTGTTCACAGTTCTCGCTGGTGCACCAGCCGCAGGCGTCCTGCCCGTTTCCTGGGCAGAGCATCAGGGTCGGCCTGCTCAAGCAACAAGGCCCACGGACCGCTTGGTCCGTGGGCCTTTATGGCTGCGGGCCGATGAGGCCTGCTTCTTTAGCGACGACGACGCTTCAAGTAGACCGCGAGGCCGACGGCCCCGAAGCCGAGGAGGGCCATCGTGGAGGGCTCGGGGACCACACTCACCACCACATTATCGTACTGCGCTGTCTGAGTAGCGGCCGTACTGTAGCTCCACAATGCTCCGATATTCGTCATTGTAGACGCCGTGTAGGTGTTATCCGTAGCCGCGCCTACAGAGGTCAATGACCCAGTGAGTGGATCTGTAAAGGCCGAGTTTCCGTCGTCGCGACCGAACATCTCCCATCCATTCGTGCTCGGATTGTAGGTGACCTGAATGCTGTAGTAGTTTGCTCCGACATCAGCGACTGGCGCGGTTCCAGCGATGATATTCGTCACGTTCGAATTCAAGTCGAGACCACCCGTGTATCGCACGAGACGAATTGGGTCGGTGGTGGTGCTGTTCCCAATTGCCACGGCATACCCATTCCCAGCCATGAAGTCGCTATTCGTGCCAGCAAGAACGAACGCAGCACCATAGCTACCAGTGTCGAATCCGCTGGGATCGGTCCGAATCTGCTGGATGTTGAATGACCAACTGATGAGTCCAGGATTCGAGCTCAACACCTGATTGAACGGCGACGAAAAGGTCGACGTCGGAACAGTCGTGTAGACCCGACCGTTTGCATTCGCCGCTCCAGACGCATCGTTCGTGAGCTGGAGAATGTTCGACACAATCGACGCGCCACCATCTCCGGCAGTGATCGTCGTCGTCCACCCGGCACCAAGCGATGCACGGTTGAAGTCGTCGGAATAGACGGTGGTGGCGCTCGCTGTCGGCGAAAGTGAATGGAGTACAGCAATCGCGACAGCCATGACGGCGTATTGCGCCGTGCGGGTCTTGAGCGAGCGAGTCATGCTTGAATCTCCGGGAGCGTGAGCTCAACGTGATCAGGTACGTGGAGTTTTGATTTTCCAGCCGTTCGCCATCCTGGCGAGCGAACTGAAGGCAGTGGACACGCCAACCCTGGCATCGACGCGAGCAATTTAGCTGCCGACTGTGAGCGTTTTCGTAGGAATGTATGAGAAGGTCGTGAGAGTTCCGCGAGGAACTCGAGAGCGAGCAACACACCGAATCCCAGGTGAGCTCAAACATGCACTTCCAATGCAAGTGGCGCGCCAAAACGCTGGGGAAAGTGCCCGTGACAGGCTTCGTCGTTCCCGTCCGAGAAAACCGATGAAGTGCGGCGAATCGTGTGAGTGAATCGTGAGCTTAAAAATCAGGGCTGCCGCTTTTTTCAACACAGCGGTGTCTCCCAGGCAGCAAAAGACCTCATGTTCAGGGGGTGTTTGATGAGCCCGCCCTCCTGCCGTTCCAAGAGAGGTCCGCGAGGGGCTGCCCGTGCCGTAGAGCCGGCCTTGCGGGCAAGCGAAGCCAGGATGGCGAAGCGTGGCACACTCCGAGTGAGCGGTGGCCATGCCCCTTGGAGCCGGGCTTTACCCGGCGACTGTAAGCCGACGCCGACGCCGGGACGGCGGCGGCGGCGCGAAAGTGGATGGCCACCGCGAACGTCCGGCGACATGACACGGGCAGCCCCGAGCCGCGGACGGCGTCGCTACTTGCGAACCAGGGCGTGAAACGCGTCGGTGAGCTGCTTCGTAATCGCTCCCGGCGTGCCCTCGCCCACCTTGCGGCCGTCGATCTCCACGACCGGGATCACTTCCGCCGCGGTGCCCGTGAGAAAACACTCCTCAGCCGTGTAGAGGTCGTGGCGGTCAAGCGTCTGCTCGCGGCAGTCGATGCCCGCTGCGGTCGCAAGCTCCATGACGGCGCCGCGGGTGATGCCTTCGAGGATGCCCGCATCCGGGGGAGGCGTCAGAAGTTTGCCAGCCCTGACAACAAAAACGTTGTCACCGGTGCATTCGGCGACTTCACCCTTATGGTTGAGCATGAGGGCCTCGACGCAGCCGGCTTGCAGCCCCTCGAGCTTGGCCATGATGTTGTTGAGATAATTGAGCGACTTGATCCGCGGCGAGAGCGCCGCCGAGTGCGTCCGCTGCGTGGCGGCCGTCACGATCCGCAGGCCCTTCTCATAAAACTCCCGCGGGTAGAGGCTGATCGTGTCGGCGATCACGATCACCTGCGGATGGCTCGTCTTGTTGGGATCGAGGCCGAGCGTGCCGGCGCCACGGGTAACGAGAAGGCGAACGTAGCCGTCTGAAAGACCGTTCGCCGCGAGCGTGTCAACGACGGCTTTTACGATCGTCTCTTTTGAAAGCGGGATTTCGAGGGCGATCGCGCGAGCACTGGCGTAGAGCCGGTTAATGTGCTCGGCCAACCGAAACACTTTCCCGGAGTAGCTCCGCAGGCCCTCAAAGACACCGTCACCGTAGAGGAGGCCGTGGTCAAACACACTGACCTTCGCCTCGTGCTCCGGCACGATGGAATCGTTCATGAAGATCATCCGCGGCATGGAATTCTCAGTGCGCTGTTTCGACGCGGCCGGCGGCCAGCCGTACGATCCGGTCGGCTCGCCTGGCGATCGAGGCGTCGTGGGTCACGAGCACTATAGAGAGGCCTGCCGAGCGGTTCAACGAGCAGAGCACGTCCAGGATTCCCGTACCACTTTCGGCATCGAGGTTGCCCGTGGGCTCATCGGCCAGAAGCAGGCGTGGACCGCCCACCAGCGCCCGGGCAATCGCCACCCGCTGCATCTCGCCGCCGGAAAGCTGCCGGGGCTTGTGGTGGAGCCTCCCGCCGAGGCCGAACCGCTCGAGCAATTCCGTCGCCCGCCGCCTGGCCTCCGCTCGAACCGAGAACCATGCAAAAATGCCGTGACGCACCATGAGGGGAGCGAGCACGTTCTCGAGGGCGGTCAGTTCAGGGAGCAGATGATACGCCTGAAAGACCATGCCGATGTCGGTGTTGCGAAGCCTGTCCCGCTCGGAGCCAGGCAGGCCGTCGATCCGCCGACCGGAGAGATGCACACTGCCGGAATCGGCCGCGTCGAGCAGGCCCATGAGATGCAGGAGCGTGCTTTTACCGGAGCCGCTCTGGCCAACCACCGCGACGAACTCACCCTCGGCGAGCTCGAAATCAACGCCTCGCAAAACCTCGAGGATGCGGTCACCCGACCGGTACCGCTTCGTAAGCCCCTCGACGGAGAGGAGTGGCGGAAGGGCGATCGGGGCGACAGCCTCCGCGGGCCTCTGGAGTGTGCTGCTACTCATGCCGGAGGGCCTCCACGGGGTGCAGTCGGGCGGCGCGGAGGGCAGGCAGCACGCTCGAGGCGACTGCAATGCCAACGGCACCCGCAACGATCCACGTCACCGTCACCGGATCGATGATCGTAGGGATCTTGAAGAAGTAATAGATGGAAGGATCGAAGACACGCTGACCGGTCAGCCACTCGACGCCCACGCGGATCGTGTTGATGTTCATCGCGATCGACAGGCCCAGCGCCAGCCCCACGCCGGCCCCGACAACGCCCAGAAAGAGACCGTAGCCCAAGAAGATCCCGGCAATCCCTGAGGCTCGTGCCCCCAGCGACTTGAGGATCCCTATATCGCGGGTCTTTTCGACGACGATCATGAAGAAGATCGCCAGAATCCCGAATCCCGCCACCGCGATGATCATGAACAACAGGATATTGAGGACGGCCATTTCCATGTCGACGGCGGCCAAGAGCGGCCCCTGCTTATCGCGCCACGAGGACACGGCATAGAGATCGGCCGGGAACGCTCGACGAAGCCGGTCGCGAACTTCATCCAGATTCGCTCCGTCGCGAAGCTTGATCTGGATCGAGTTGACGCTCACCAAGCCCGACTGCGGGTCGATCATCCCCCGCATCCGCTGGAGCGCCGCGATCGGCACGAACACAAAGTTGGAGTCGTACTCGCTCATCTTGCTTTCGTAGAAGTCGACGATTGTGAACGTGTCGCTGACTGCTTTTGGGGGTGTGCCCGCCGTCGGGAACGTGATCTTCACGTCGTCACCGGGCAGCGTCAGAAACCGGTCGATTCCCGCCGAATCCCGAAAGCTCGCCAGGCCAATGCCTGGCACGATGCCTGTGAACTGTTCTTTCGCTGGGTCCATGCGTGTGCCCTGCTCTGGCCGCGCGACATCGAACGGGTTCTTCGTGCCCGACGTCTGCTCGGAGGCGACGTCGGTGGCCGTTGTCCCCTCTCCCTCTGGGAGAGGCGAAGCAGGGGCTCCCGTCGCGGATAGCACCGCATCGACCTGCTGGTCCACGGGCCGCACAGGATTGCCAGGCCCCTCCGCAGCATTGACGGCAGTGGCATCGGCGGCAGCCTGGTCGGCGTCGAGCTTCTCACGCCAGAGCCGCTCTCGCTCCACCCGCATGCGGCGGTGCGGCCAGCCTGCCCCCTCGAGCGCTGGCCTGGTCGGATCGCCAATGCCAGCCTGGCTATCCACGGTGTCATAGCCACCGTCGCGAAGATCGAAGGAAAGCTGTTCTCGGTTGCCGGGGTGCTGGAGGTACCGTCCGAAATCGCTCACGCGCGCGTGAGTCGTCTCGTCGATCCCGATGAGCATTACCTGCCGCGTGATCCACTGCCCGCGAATCTGAAAGTTGAGCATCGCCGGCACGGCCACCGTGGGCGTCATTCCCTCGATGTCATCACCGCCGGCCCGACGGATCTCGTCCATGTGCCACTGCGGATCTTGAAACCCCGAGAGCGAATGACTTTCGAAGACGAGGTCCGAAAGGATGCCGTGAATCCGCGTCTGCATCTCGTGCGAGAAGCCAGCCATCACGGCATTGACGACGATCATCGTCGCCACGCCGAGCATCACGCTGACGACACTCGCCAGGGCAATCCACCGCGTTCGGAGGTACCGCCAACACAGAAGAAGCTTGTACATAATTCAGGCCAAAGGGCTTTCCGAGGGGGCGGGAGCGTAGCAGCCGCCCCGCCCGACGCAAACCCTGAAATACACCCCGAGCTTGCCCATTCGCCCAGGTTGCCGCGACGAGAACTACGAAGAGCACCAATGCTGCACGACCTCATCCACGGGAGCTGGCATTGTGCGGCTATCGCAGCGGAAGATGAATGAGGCGGTTGAGGAACTCGTCCGCGCTGAAACACAAGAGGCAGAGCTCAGCATCGTCGATCAAGCGGCCAATCGGGGTGCCCTGGGCTGCGAAGAGCAATCCGGCGAAAGGATCGCCTCGCTGCTGCCATCTCGCGGCAATGCCCAAGAAATCGATATCCTGGGTGAAGAGCACACGGTTGAGGGCCGTCGCTCGCGTCAGCAGGTCCTCGTCGGACATTCGGCCTGCCGCGTCGTCCTGCGCTGTCAGGACGTCGATGCCCTTCCGCCGAAGCCCTTCGGTGACGCTCGCCGGCACATGCACATCCATGGAGATGGCAAGCGGCATCAGGCGGCTCACGGCTGGTGGCCCTGAGCGTTCCTGCGTCGCTGCAGAAGCTCATCCCGGGACAGGGACTGCTGGCCGCTGGCCTGGCTCGCTCGCGACCTTCCCGCTTCGATCTCAGCCACCATGCGGTCGTGGTGGTCGTGGAAGTAGGCCAACGCCGCATAGACCTCGGCTGGCCGCAGGTCGGGATGTTGACGGAGGATCTCCTCCGCCGACCAGCCATAGAAATACTGCTCGGCGGCGAGATGGTCGACGGTGTACCGCGTGCCGCTGATGGAGGCCTTCCCGTCCGCCGCAACGGTGACATGAGGATAGGTTTCAGCGGTTGCCATCGTGTTGCTCCCGTCACATTCCTTTCACGCCCAACCTCTATGTTCTACCTTCTCGACTCCGCCAGCACCGAGGGCTTGGCTGCCCTGCGCCTCCGAAGGGCGGGAGCGTAGCAGCCTCCCCTCACACCGCAAACCCCGAAATACACCCCGAGCTTGCCCATTCGCCCAGGTTGCCGCGACGACGCCCTTCCCGACCGGGAGGCCGGGGGCGCGACGAACGAACTGGCACGCCGCCGGTTACGTACTCAGGGAAGTTTCGGTTCCCATACTCGCCAAGGAGGGCTTCATCATGGATCCGCATTTCAACGAATATCTCGCAGCCGTCGCCGGTATGCATGACGTCTACGGCGAGCTCCCCTGCGATGGGGCCACCGAGTTTCACGTCGAGTCGCTCGCCGCCGAGACGGTCGGTGAGGAAGCCGTGGCCGCGTGAAGCCGTCACTCCGCCCGCGGGCGGAGGAGCGGAAATAGAATGACGTCGCGGATGCTTGCGGCACCGGTGAGGAACATCACCAGGCGGTCGATGCCGATACCAAGCCCCCCGGCCGGCGGCATTCCGTACCGCAGCGAACGGATAAAATCGGTATCCATGCGAGCCATCGACTCGTCGGCCGCCATACCGGCGAGCTGCGTGCGGAAGAGCTCTTCCTGAAGATCTGGGTCGTTGAGCTCGGTGTAGGCGTTGGCCAGCTCCATGCCGGCGACATACATCTCAAAACGCTCGGCGATGTGGGGCGCACCGGCCTTCCGCTTGGTCAGTGGACAGATGGCGGCGGGGTAGTCGATCACGAACACCGGCCCCGAAAGGGTCTCCTCAACCTTCGCTTCAAAAAGGTCGCTCTTGATGACGTCGGGATGGCGGCCAGCGGTATCAATGCCCGCAGCGGTCGCCGTCGCGGCCACGCTCGCTGGGTCCGTCGGATCGCACCCGGTGACCTCGCGAAGAAGATCGTCGTACTTCGCCCGTCGGAATGGCGGCGTGATATCGACCGTATGCCCCATCCATTCAAAGCTCGTGGGCGTGTCGGCGGCCTTTGCCGCCTCGAGGATGATCGCCTCAGTGAGGTCCATCATCGCGGCGTAGTCGCCGTAGGCCTCGTAGGCCTCGAGCATCGTGAATTCGGGATTGTGCCTGACACTGACACCCTCGTTTCGGTACACACGGCCGAGCTCAAAGACACGCTCAAAGCCGCCGACCAAGAGCCGCTTGAGATGGAGCTCGAGTGCGATCCGCAGCACGAGCGGCATGTCGAGCGCATTGTGATGCGTCTTGAACGGGCGGGCCGCGGCGCCGCCGGCGCTTTCCTGGAGTGTCGGCCCTTCGACTTCGAGATAGCTCCGCGCGGCAAGCACCCGCCGCACTGCCTCGATGATCTTGCTTCGCTTCACGAACCGCTCGCGGACCCCGTCGCCGTGGATCAGATCGACATACCGCCACCGCTGGCGAAGTTCCGGATCAACCAGGCCATGAAACTTGTCGGGTGGCGTTTCGATGCTCTTGGTGAGGAACGTGATGCCCGAGGCAAAGATGGTCATCTCGCCGGTCTTCGACCAGCCGAGCCGGCCGTCGATTCCGACGATGTCGCCCAGGTCGAGGCAGCCGACGACATTCCAGCCGTCGGGGCCCACCTGTTTCTTGCCGAGCATGATCTGGATACGACCCGCGCGGTCGGCAAGCGAGAGGAACACGAGGCTGCCGGCGTTTCGCTGGAGCATGATCCGGCCAGCCACGCGGACGCTCGGGCCGTCCGCGGCCTCCTTCGCCAGCGCGTCACCCGTCGCGCGCACCGAGGCGATCGCCTGCACGTCGTCAAACCGCCCGCCCCAGGGATCGATTCCTGCGGCGGCGAGCTTCGCGAGCTTGTCGCGGCGAGCCTGCTCGAGCTGGGCCGCGGTGCCATGCGACGTTTCGGGGGTTGGTGGCGCGGGGGCGGGTTTGAGTTCGTCCATCATTCGATCCAAGGGGCAACTTGAACAGGAGACCCGAGATTGTCAGGTCTCGTGGCTCATCCGTGAAGGGCGGCCGTTCTCGTCACCGCGTGATGGCGAGAAGCCGCCGTTCTCGTTCAAGGCAGGCGGTCGGCGTGTTGCGATTGACCGTGCTCTGGACAGCGGCCCAGCCCATCGTCCTCTGGAGAGCAAGCCATCGGTCCAGCGGCCGCCAGGCGGCTTCGCGGCGGGCTTCTTCAGCGGCGAGCAGCGCCTGGCCCGCCGCTTCACCGTGCTGTGCGTCCGCAGGTTGATTCATGACCTTCACTCTCGGCCACGGATGGCCCGCTCAAGCGTCTCGATCCTGGCTGCTCGGCGACGGGCCGCCACTCGGCCTCTGTGCGACCCCAGGCTGCGTCGAGCTCTGTCAGCGCGGCCTCGCACCGGCAGAGATTGGCAGGCTCATCGGAATCCAGAGATCGACGTCGTAGGTGAGCACCGGCTCGTGCCGCAGCAAAAAAATCATGCCACCGATCAGCAGGGCGTCCACGGCGTGGGTGGCGAAGGTTTGGAGGATATGATCGACGTCCATGGTTTCCAGTATCTCGCACCCTGACGGCCGCTCCAAGGCTGCGTGCCCGAGGACGCTCATCGTATGGCATCGCACACTGCCCTGATCGGCATCCTTACCGTTTCTGACCGCGCGAGCCGGGGTGAGTATGCCGACGAGGGCGGGCCGGCGATCCGCGACTATCTTGGCGCCGTGCTCGTGAGTCCCTGGGAATCTCGTGAACGGATCGTGCCCGATGATCTCGAGAGAATCGTGACGGCGATTCGGGAGCTCGCAGCTGCGGGCTGCTGCCTCATCGTCACGACCGGCGGCACCGGCCCCGCACCCCGCGACGTGACACCCGAGGCCACCGAGCAGGCCTGCACGAAGATGCTGCCCGGCTTCGGCGAGCGGATGCGGCAGGTGTCGCTTGCCTACGTGCCGACGGCGATCCTCTCGCGGCAGACGGCGGGAATCTGTGGCCTAGCGCTTGTGGTGAATCTTCCTGGGCGGCCCAAGAGCATCCGCGAGTGTCTTGATGCGGTGTTTCCGGCGATTCCCTACTGCGTGGATTTGATTCACACAGGCGTCGCCGACCCACCGCGGCTTGAGACCGACCCACAGCGGCTCGTCGCGTTTCGCCCGCAGGGTGCGTCGTGACCCGCGTCATCAGCCGAAACCGGGAGGCTCGGGGCTGCCCGTGTCATGGAGCCGGCGTTGTTTGCAAGCGAAGCCAGGATGGCGAAGCGCAGCACACTCCCGAGTGAGCGGTGGCCACGATGGCCACCGCGAACGTCCGGCGACATGGCACGGGCAGCCCCGAGCCGGCGAGTGTCAGGAGGCGAAGCAAACCGTCGCAATCACCCTATGATTCGGGCGATCATGGGCGCGAAGTAGGTGAGAATCGCGTCGGCTCCGGCCCGCTTGATCACGAGCAGGCTTTCGAGAGCAGCCTGCTCGCCGTCGAGCCAGCCGTTCTCCGCGGCGGCGCGGATCATCGCGTACTCGCCGCTCACCTGATACGCAAACGTCGGCACGCCAAAAGCCATCTTCACGCGGTGGATCACGTCGAGGGCCGTGCCGGCAGGCTTTACCATGACCATGTCGGCCCCCTCGGCGAGATCAAAGGCCACCTCGCGGATCGCCTCAGCGGCATTGGCGGGGTCCATTTGATAGGTCTTCTTGTCGGCGATGCCGAGGGCCGCCGCCGTGCCGAGCGCCGCAGAGCTACCCACGGCGTCGCGGAACGGGCCGTAGAAGGCCGAAGCATATTTTGCGGCGTACGAAAGAATGCTCACGCCGTCGAGCCCCGCCTCGTCGAGTGACTCACGGATCGCGCCGATGCGGCCGTCCATCATGTCCGACGGGGCCACGACATGGCAGCCAGCCTCGGCGAGCACGACCGCCTGCCGGCAAAGCACCGCGACCGTCTCGTCGTTGACGATCTGTCCGTCGATCAGCAATCCGTCATGGCCGTGGGGCGTGTAGGGATCGAGAGCAACGTCGCAGATAATGCCCAGGGAATCGCCGCATTCTTTCCGCACGGCGCGGACAGTGCGGCAGGCGAGGTTGTCGGGATCAAGGGCGTGACGGGCGTCATCGCTCTTGAGTGACGGCTCAACCACCGGAAAAATTGCGATCGCCGGAATGCCGAGGGCAAGGGCGTCTGCGGCCGCCTTGACGATTCCGTCGATGGGCAGCCGTTCGACACCCGACATGCTCGACACGGGCAGGGCGGCCTCGTGGTCGTGAACAAAGAGCGGCCAGACCAAGTCAGCCGGCGATAGCACCGTCTCTGCAACCATGCGCCGCAGCCACGCATGCCGCCTGAGTCGGCGAAGACGGGTTGTCGGAAAGCTGCCCGGATGCCAGGGTGCGGTCATGATCGGTTGTCCACAGTGATGGCTGATGCAATCGCAAGCGCCGGCACACACTCGTCGCCAGTCTGCGTGGCAATCGCGCACGACTCGTCCGATTCCCACACGGCTACCCGTCGCGCCACGACCCCAAGACCATCCAGCACGTGGGGGGCGACGACTTCGAGCAGGTAGCGGGCCATGTTCTCGGCAGTCGGATTCCACGGCAACAAAAAATACTTGGTCGGCGTGGCGAGTTTGACCGCAGCAAGCGCCGTGACGTCCTCGGTCCAGAGAATGAAGGCATGGTCCCAGTGGTCGTCGAGCCAGCCGAGCAGCCGCCGCTTGATGAGGGCGAAGTCAACCACACGCCCCACCGCATCGACCTCCGTGCCGCCGCCGCTTGGCTCGACCTCGACATCCACCCGGTAATTGTGGCCGTGGAGGTAGGCGCAGCGGCCCTCGTGGCCCAGCAACCGGTGGCCGGCGCAGAACCGCAGGCTGCGGACGAGGGACAATCGGGTCATGAACGGCTCGGCCATGGGGCTCGGGAGCAAGCGGGCGCTCCGCTCAAAGGCGGTGAACAAATCATCATACCCACGAGCTATGCCGCGGTGCGGCATTCCCCGGATATCGGTATCATCCCCGGCATTGGAGCGACCGCGACGACCCCTTCGTGAACGAACGAGCCCACCCATGATTCTTGTGACCGGCGGCGCCGGATTTATCGGCAGTAACTTTGTCCTCGACTGGCTCGCGACCTGCGATGAGCCGATCGTGAACCTCGACAAGCTCACCTACGCCGGCAACCTCGCGAACCTCGAGAGCCTCGCGGGCGATCCCCGCCACACGTTTGTCCACGGCGACATCGCCGACCGTGACCTCGTGGAAAAGCTCCTGGCCGAGCATCGCATCCGGGCAATCGTCCACTTCGCGGCGGAGAGCCATGTCGATCGGTCGATCCACGGCCCAGAGGATTTTGTCGAGACAAATATCGTCGGCACGTTTCGGCTGCTGGAGGCCACGCGGGCCTACTGGGCTGCCCTGCCCCCGGCCGAGCGCGAGGCCTTTCGCTTTTTGCACGTCTCCACCGACGAGGTCGGCCTACTGGGCTGCCCTGCCCCGGCCGAGCGCGAGGCCTTTCGCTTTTTGCACGTCTCCACCGACGAGGTCTTTGGGACGCTTGCGCCGGATGAACCACCCTTCGACGAGCAGAGTCCCTATCAGCCCAACAGCCCCTACGCCGCAAGCAAGGCGTCGAGTGACCACCTCGTGCGTGGTCACCACCACACCTACGGCCTGCCCGTCGTCACCACAAACTGCTCCAACAACTACGGACCTTGGCAGTTCCCGGAAAAACTCATTCCGCTCTGCATCCACCGCGCGGTCACCGGTGAGCCCCTGCCGATCTACGGTGACGGTCGGCAGGTTCGCGACTGGCTCTATGTGGGCGACCACTGCACCGCCATCCGCCGGGTGCTCGAGGGAGGCCGCGTGGGCGAGGTGTATTGCGTCGGCGGGTCGAGCGAGATGGCCAACATCGACGTCGTGAATCTCCTCTGCACGATTCTCGATGAGGAACATCCACGGGCCGATGGAAAATCGTATGCAACCCAGATCACGTATGTGACCGATCGGCCGGGGCACGACCGCCGCTACGCGATCAACCATGGCAAGATCACCTCCGAGCTGGGCTGGCGGCCGAGCGAGTCGTTTGCATCGGGCCTGAGAAAGACGGTCCGCTGGTATCTGGACCACGGCGGCTGGGTGGCCGATGTGACGAGCGGCGCCTATCGCGACTGGGTCGGCCGGCACTACACGGCGACAAGCTAGGTCGCGCCGTTCCAAGGCCACCTCGGATACTCACCATGAAAATTCTCGTCACCGGTTCGTCAGGGCTCATCGGCAGCGAAGTGGCGACCCACTTCGACGCGCTCGGCTGGGAGGTTCACGGCGTTGACAATAACCAGCGGGCGGTCTTCTTTGGCGAGGCCGGCGACACGCGATGGAACCAGGCACGGCTGGCCGCGAGCCTGCGGAACTTCAAGCACCACGAGCTCGACATCCGCGACCGGGCAGGCGTCTTGGAGCTTGTTGCGCATGTGAAGCCCGCGGCCATCGTGCATACCGCGGCCCAGCCTTCCCATGACCGGGCGGCGGCCATTCCCTTCGATGACTTCGATACGAACGCCGTGGGGACGCTCAACCTCTTGGAGGCCGCCCGCCGGGCCTGCCCCGAGAGCCCGTTGGTCCACATGAGTACGAACAAGGTTTATGGCGACGCCCCCAACGAAATCCTGCTCGTCGAGCTTGCCACCCGCTGGGACTATGCCGATGCGTCGTACGCCAATGGCATCCCCGAGTCGTTTCGCATCGACCAGAGCAAGCACTCGCTTTTCGGTGCGTCAAAGGTGGCGGCCGACGTCATGGTGCAGGAGTACGGCCGCTATTTTGGGATGCCGACCTGCTGCCTCCGCGGCGGCTGCCTCACGGGCCCTGCCCACTCGGGCGTGGAACTGCACGGATTCCTGAGCTACCTCGTGAAGTGCAATCTCGAAGGCCGGCGGTACACCGTCTTTGGATACAAGGGCAAGCAGGTCCGCGACAACATCCACGCGGCCGACGTGGCGAAGTTCATCGCCCGCTTCATCGCCGCGCCGCGGCCGGCGGCCGTCTACAACATCGGCGGCGGCAAGGCGAACAGTTGCTCGATCCTCGAGGCCTTTGAGATGGTCGCGGACCGCACCGGCAGGGCGATGGAGTGGGTGTACGACGAGCAGGCCCGCGCCGGCGACCACATCTGCTACTACTCCGACCTGCGGCGGATGCAGGCCGACTACCCCGGATGGAAGCCGGAAGTCTCGCTCTCCGAGACGTTTGATCAGATTATCGACGCCCACCGGCAGCGGGCAATCGCCGCGCAAGCTTCACCATGAAGATTCTTGTTGCCGGTGGCTGTGGGTTTGTCGGAGCGACGCTTTGCCGGCGGTTGCTTTCCAGCCGCTCGGGCCTCACGATCACCGTTCTCGACAGCCTGCGCCGACGCGGTTCGGAAACGAACGTCGCTGATCTCGAAGCCCGAGGTGTCCGCGTCGTGCATGGCGATATCCGCATGGCTGCCGACATCGATTCGATCGGGCCCTTTGCGTGGGTGATCGATGCGGCAGCCGAGCCGAGCGTCCTGGCTGGCACGGCTGCCGGCGGCCACACCGACCGGCGGCAGCTCGTTGATCACAACCTCCTCGGCACCGTGAATCTGCTCGAAGCCGCTGCCCGCTGGCAGGCAGGCTTTCTATTGTTGAGCACGAGCCGTGTTTATTCGATCCCCGCGCTGGTTGATCTCCCGCTCGTTGAGCGGGATGGCCGCGGAGGAGCGCGGTCGTTCGCGATCGACGCGTCGCGACCATTGCCGGCGGGTAGCTCGATGGCAGGGATCAGCGAGGGGTTTTCAACCGCGGCACCAGTGTCGCTCTACGGCGCGACAAAACTCGCCTGCGAGACGCTCGCCCTCGAGTACGCCTATGCAGCGGGCACGCCCTTGGTGATTGACCGCTGCGGCGTCATGGCGGGCGGGGGGCAGTTTGGCCGAGCCGATCAGGGCATCTTCTCGTGGTGGATCCACCGGTGGCAGGCCCACACCTCCAAACCACTCTCCTATATAGGCTTCGGTGGCCGCGGGCTGCAGGTGCGCGACTGCCTCCATCCCGACGATCTCGCGGATCTTCTGCTGGTGCAGATGGCCGCAGCCCGGGGTGGCGAGCCACACGTGGTGAATGTTTCCGGCGGGTCGGCAAGCGCGACAAGCCTCGCCGAATTATCGGCCTGGTGCAGGACGCGGCTGGGTCCTCATGATGTGTCGCCAAGCCCAGAAACCCGTCCCTACGACCTGCCCTGGGTTGTGCTCGACCATACCAATGCCACCGCGCGGTATGGCTGGCGGCCGATCCGCTCAGCCGAGAGCATTTTCGAGGAGATCGCTGACCATGCCGAACGACACCCCGGCTGGCTCGACCGCTGCGGCGGCTGACGCCCCGGCGGCCGGCGCGACTGCGGCTGGCCCTGGGACACACGCCAGGCGTCCGCCTCTCCAAAGACTCTCGGTCGTCATCCCGGCCCGCGACGAAGAAGGCTGCATCGTCGCCACGGTCGAGCACCTCCATCTCGAGCTGCGGATTCAGGGCGTGCCGCACGAGATCGTCGTGGTGGACGATGGCTCAACCGACTCGACGTGGCGGCTCCTCGAAGAGACTGCCGCACGTATCCCCGAGCTCATCCCAGTGCAGAACCCAGGGCCCTACGGCTTTGGCCGCGCGATCCAGTGGGGACTCACCGCCGCGAGTGGCGACGCAATGGTCATCATGATGGCCGACGAGAGCGACGACTCTCGCGACGTCGTCCGCTATTGGCAGAAGCTCCAAGAAGGCTGGGACTGCGTGTTCGGCAGCCGCTTCTTGAAAGGAGGCGGCGTCATCGACTACCCGCGGGTGAAGCTCTTCCTGAACCGCATGGCCAACTGGTTCGTGCAGATGCTCTTTCGGATCACGCTCAACGACACCACCAACGCCTTCAAGGCCTACCGCCGTGAAGTGATCGAGGGCTGCATGCCGATCCTCTCACCTCACTTCAATATCACCGTTGAGCTACCGCTCAAGGCGATCGTCCGTGGCTACACCTGGACCGTCATCCCCATCACCTGGCGGAACCGCCGCACCGGGATCGCGAAGCTCAAGATTCGCGAAATGGGCAGCCGCTACTTCTTCATCGTGGCCTATGTGTGGCTCGAGAAGTATTTCAGCCGGGGCGACTACAAGCGAACCGAGCCACCCAAGGCGTTGCCTCCGAGCGGCGTGCCATCATGAAAATCGTGCTGCTCGGGGCGACGGGCCAGGTAGGCCGCGAACTGACCGCGACGCTTCCCGCGCTCGGCGAGGTCGTCGTGTGTGACCGCGGGAAAGCCGACCTCGAGCGGCCCGATGGGGTCATCGACCTGCTCGCCCGCGAACGGCCCGACGTCATCATCAATGCCGCTGCCTATACCGCCGTCGACAAGGCCGAGCAGGAGCCTGAGCGGGCGGAGCTTGTGAACGCCATCACCGTAGCCGCGATCGCTGCCGAGGCGTGCCGCCAGGATGCGCTGCTTATGCACTATTCCACGGATTACGTCTTCGACGGCGAGTCCACGGCCCCGTACCGCGAGACAGACCCGACCGGGCCGCTGTCGGTCTACGGAAAAACAAAACTCGCTGGGGAACAGGCGATTGCCGACGCCGGCTGTCGGCATTATGTCCTTCGCACAAGCTGGGTGTACGCGACGCACGGGACGAACTTTCTGCGGACCATGCTGCGGCTGGCCGCTGAGCGAGACGATCTCGCCGTTGTGGCCGACCAGTGGGGCGCGCCGACGTCCGCGGCGCTCATCGCCGAGATCACGACCGAGCTTGTGCGGCGGTCCGACGCCCGTTCAACGGCCATTCCAACCGGGCTTTTTCACCTCGCACCACAAGGCGTGACCACCTGGCACGACTACGCCACACTGCTCCTGACGGCAGCCCGCGACCTGGGGATGACCCTCCGCGTGAGTCCCGATCGCATCAGGCCGCTCACGACAGCTGAATATCCCACTCTCGCCCGTCGGCCGGCCAGCTCGCGACTGTGTACCGACAAGCTCGCCAATGCCCTCGCGAGAAAACTTCCAGAATGGCAAGATGGCGTCCTCGAAGCCGTCGCAGAACTTTCGGCGGCGGCTCGGGTGTGAGGCGGATTCTCATCGGTGGTCCAACAATCTATGACAACTCGCAAGGGCATCATCCTGGCCGGAGGCAGTGGCACGCGGCTGCATCCGATGACACTGGCGGTGTCGAAGCAGCTCCTGCCGGTGTACGACAAGCCGATGATCTACTATCCGCTGAGCGTCCTTCTGCTCGCGGGGATTCGCGACATCCTTGTCATCTCGACGCCCCACGACACGCCGCGATTTCGCGAACTGCTCGGCGACGGCTCTGCCTGGGGCATCCGGATCGAGTACGCGGTGCAGCCGAAGCCCGAGGGGCTCGCCCAGGCGTTTTTTATCGGCGAAGAGTTTTTGGAGGGCGGTCCGTCGGCGCTCGTGCTCGGCGACAACATCTTCTACGGACACGGCCTGGCCCAACGGCTTCAGGCAGCCACCGCACAAGCGACGGGCGCGACCGTGTTTGCCTATCCTGTGGCCGACCCCGAGCGATATGGCGTCGTGGAGTTCGATCAATCCAAGAAGGCGATCTCCATCGAGGAGAAGCCGGCAAAGCCTCGCAGTCGCTACGCCGTCACGGGGCTCTATTTCTACGACGAGCAGGTTGTCGGCATCGCCAAGACCATCAAGCCATCACCCCGCGGTGAGCTCGAGATCACCGACGTCAACCGCGTCTATCTCGAACAGGGCGAGCTGGCCTGCGAGCTCATGGGGCGAGGCGATGCCTGGCTCGATACCGGCACGCATGACAGCCTCATCGAGGCGGGGCAGTTCATCCAGTCGCTCGAGAAGCGGCAGGGGCTCAAGATCTGTTGCCCGGAGGAGATTGCCTGGCGACAAGGCTGGATCGATGATGCCGCGCTTGCGTCGCTTGCCCGCCCACTCGCAAAGAGTGGCTACGGTGAATACCTCCTCGCCCTGGCCCAGGAGAAGCAGTTGGCGTGAACGTGACTTCGACCGACATTCCCGACGTCCTGGTCCTCGAACCCAGGGTCTTTGCCGACGACCGTGGCTCCTTCTTCGAGAGTTTCAATGGTGACGCGTTCCATAAAGCGACAGGATTCCGTGGTTTGTTCCTTCAAGACAACCAGAGCACGAGCCGCCGCCACGTGCTCCGCGGCCTGCACTACCAAGACCCGCATCCCCAGGGAAAGCTGATCCGCGCGGTCGCGGGATCGATCTTTGACGTGGCCGTCGACATCCGGCGGGATTCGCCCACCTTTGGCCGCTGGGTCGGCGTCGAGCTTTCCGCCGAGAATCGCCGCCAGCTCTGGGTGCCACCGGGCCTGGCCCACGGCTTTCTGACGCTCTCCGAAACAGCCGATGTGCTCTACAAGGCCACCGATTTTTATGCTCCCGGCTGTGAGCGGTGTATCCGCTGGGACGACCCGACGTTTGCCGTTGCGTGGCCACTCACCGCGCCGCCCATCCTCTCGCCCAAAGACGCTGCGGCTGACCTCTTGTCGCCAGCCATCTAACGGCTGCTCTGGCCGAGGCCAGGCTGCCTCCTCCCGGCCCCGTCGGTCACAAAAAGGCCTCGCGGCGAGCGAAAACAGTGGAGGGTAGGCTTGAGGGGCGGCATTCCGTCGGACCCATCGCCGCTGATCCCGACCTGCCGACTCAAGCGCGCCCCATGCCCGAGCTCCCGAACCAGGCCCGTGCCCCGGCGCTCGTCATCGCCGGCATGCATCGATCCGGCACGTCGCTGGTCGCTTCACTCTGCCAGGCTGGCGGGCTCGCCATCGGTACGCGGCTGCTGGGCGGTTATCCCGGCAACGAAGTCGGTCACTTCGAAGACCTCGATTTTGTCACGTGGCACGAATCGGTGCTTCGGGCGAACGGGTTTGGGACCGAGGGGTTCTTGGCGGCGGGAATCCCTCGCGTGCCCGACGGCCTGCGGCGGGATGCGGAGAGAATCGTCAACTGCCGCCGCGCACTCGGTGCTCCCTGGGGCTGGAAGGACCCGCGGACGACGCTCCACCTCGACTTCTGGGCGGAGCTGCTCCCGGAAGCACGCTTCTTGTTCGTGATCCGCCGGCCGTGGGAGATCGTCGATTCGCTGTTCCGGCGGGGCGACGAAGTCTTTCGGATGAATCCGCCATTCGCGGTGCAGGTGTGGCTCCACGCCAACCGCCTCATCCGCGATTTCGTCGCTCGTCACCCGAGCCGTTCGCTCGTGTGCGACATCACACAGGTCATCGAACAGCCTACGGAGGTTTTTGGCGCCATTCGCGATCAGCTCGGTATTCCGCTCGCTGATCCTTTGCCGCTCTACCAGCAAGCCCTGCTCACACGGATCGAAGACGCCGGACGCATGGCGATGCTGGCCGATGCGTGCCCGGATGCGATCGCGGTCTATGACGACCTGGCGGATCTCGCAGGCAGCCGGCCAGCCACCATCACTCCCAATCACAAAGAAGCGCTCGCGGTCATCGGCTTTCACGATTGGAGCGACACGCGGAGCCTCGAAGCCAGATTGCGACGCCTGGAAACCTCACTCAGGGAATCGCACGACGCCGCAGCGAGCTTGGAAACGCAGCTTGGGGAATCGCGAGACACTGCGGCCGGCTCAGAAAACGCTCTCCGGGAATCGCGCAGCATCGTCGTCAGCCTAGAGAACTCACTCCAGGAATCGCACGACATCGCGGCCGGCTTGAAAGCACACCTGCGAGAGTCTCAAAGCACGGTCGCACGTTTGGAAGACTCCCTCCGGGAATCGCAGGCTGCGCGGGAAACTGACAACCGCCAGAGCCAGGCTCTCCTCAAAGCGGCGGAGGACACACTTCAGACTCTCAAACGTCGAGCCGCTGCTGATCACGATCACGTTGCCGGGCTCAGCCGTAGAGTGGAAGAGGGCGAGGACCGTATCGGCGAGCTGGAAACCCTCCTCGGTGCCGCTCGCGCGGCCGAGGTGGAGGCTCGCGCCATGCGCGATCTCCTGGAGCGCGAAGCGTCGGCGGCGCGCGCGGCGGTTGAATCTCGCTGCGCCACGGTGGAATCGGAAGTTCGCGAGCTCCGCGGGCAGTTGGCCGTCGCCGAGGAGCACGCCCGCGACCTCACGCGGGCGACAGAAGCGCTCCATGAGATTGAGGCCAGCAACTCCTGGAGGCTCACGTGGCCGCTGCGCGCTGCGAGGCGCGTCGCGATCACCGCACCTGGGCAAGGCCTGCGGCGTGCGGCGTCGTCGCTCGGGCGGCGGCTGTGGCGTCGCCTGCCGCTCTCCATTCCCTCCAAGCAGCGAATCCGCGAGAAGCTCTTCCGTCGCGTCGGATACCTCTTTCGCTGGACCGATTCGTACCGCGAGTGGGACGCCCGCCGGACGCCCCCAGCTGGCGTCACGGCAGAGCGTGTGCCCGAAGCGACGCCAACGTCACGCGATGTCGATGCGCTGGCTGCCGGCGTGCGGGTGATCGCGATGCACCTGCCGCAGTTCCATCGCATCGCCGAGAACGATGCTTGGTGGGGCGAGGGGTTTACCGAGTGGACCAACGTCCGCCGCGGCCAGCCGATGTACCCGGGCCACGATCAGCCGCACGTGCCCCATCCCGACATCGGCACCTACGACCTCGCCGATCCGACCGTGCTCGAACGGCAGGCGGCGCTCGCCGCCTCGTACGGCATCTCCGGCTTCTGCTTCTACTCCTATTGGTTCAGCGGCCGCCGGCTCCTCGAGAAGCCGCTCGACGCGATGCTCCGCTCCGGGAAGCCCGATTTTCCCTTCTGCATCTGCTGGGCCAACGAGAACTGGACGCGGACCTGGGACGGCCGCGACGCCGAAGTGCTCATGGCCCAGACGCACGCGCCCGACGACGCCGAAAGATTCATCCGCGACCTTCTGCCGATGCTTCGCGACCCGCGTTATATCCGCGTCGAGGGCCGGCCGCTGATCGCCGTCTACCGAACCGAGTCGCTGCCTGATCCTCAACGAACAGCCGCGATCTGGCGGGATATCTGCCGAGCCGAAGGGATCGGTGAGATTCACCTTGTGGCCGTGCGGAGTTTCTCGAAGCACGATCCCGCCCAGGATGGATTCGATGCGGCCCTCCAGTTCCCGCCGCTTCAGATTCCGGCGGCCAATCTCGCGGCCGAGCCAGGTTTCACCGCGGCCCCTGGCTTCGCCGGCAGCGTCCATGACTACGAGGAGGCCGTTGGCTTTTCGCTCGCCGAGGTGCCGCATGGCTATCGGATGTACCGCGGCGTGATGCCCGCCTGGGACAACACTGCCCGCCGCATGGAACGGGCGACCTCCTGGGTCAACGCGCGGCCAGAGCGTTACGGCGACTGGCTCGCCGCGGCGATCGACCGCACCATCCACGAGCAGCCGCCGGAGCATCGATTGGTTTTTGTGAATGCCTGGAACGAGTGGGCTGAGGGGGCCCATCTCGAACCGGACGAGCGGCACGGCTATGCCAACCTCGAACAGACGGCCCGAGCGCTCGGGCTGCCGGTGAAGGCGTCCAGGTCGCCCCTCGACGCCGCCACGCTTCCGGCCGAGCCACAGGAGCTACGACTGCATGCCTGGTTTCGGGTCTGCGAACTTTTTGAAGGCGAACCGAGCCGGCCGCAGTATGCGTTTCTGGCTGACTATTCCGCCTTGCTCACGCAGGTGGCCGCAGGTGGCGGTCGGCTGCGAGTGGAGAATGGCCGGCCGATGGCGCGTGTCGATGGCACCGATTTTTTCTTATGCGACCGCGGCAGCCTGACAGCGTCCCTCCATCGCGTCTGCACTCCTGACGACGCCCCGTTCTGCTTCGTGGTCCTCCAGTTCAACCGCTGGGACGTTACTGCGAGGTGCATCGACTCTCTCCGCAGGCTCGAGAGCCGGCGGCCGGTGCGGATCGTCGTAGTGGATAACGGCTCGACCGAAGAGGTCCTTGCCGCGACCCGCGAGGCGGTGGCCACCATGCCCGAAGTCGAGCTGCTCGAGACCGGATCAAACCGTGGGTTCGCCGGTGGCAACAACGCCGGCTATGCCCGTGTGCGGGAGCGGTTCGGGGCGACGTTTGTGGCCGTGATCAACAACGATACCCGAATCGAAGACGCTTCTTTCATCACCCGCTGCGAAGAGCTCTTCGACCGCTACGGCTACTCGGTCCTGGGCCCGGATATCGTCACGCCCGATGGACGACACGAAAATCCTTGGAACGACGCCGTCTACTCCCCCGACGACTGGCGGCTGCTCGCGGGCATGTACGACCAGGATCGCGCGGCGTTCGAGCGAACCGGCACCGCCATTTTTCGAAGGCCAGGCACCCGCACGCCCGACTCCCGCTTCCTGCCCAACGCGTTGCTCCAGGGTGCCGCGATGGTCCTCTCGCCAGTTTTTGTCTCCTCGTCCTCAACGCTCTTCGATGAGCGGACAAGCCTCTACGGCGAAGAGTTTTTGTTTGCGGTCGGGAACATGCGTGCCGGGCATTTCATGGCGTATTCGGCCGACGTTTGCATCCTTCACGAAGAGGGCGTTTCGACGGCAGCGTTGCCAAGCAACCACAAAATGCGGCTCGGCTACGAGAACGCGGCCACGGCAGCCCGCTTGGCCCTCACCGAGCTCGATGCCTTCGCGGCCGCATGCCGCGGCGAACCGCTCCCGAGCGCCGCGCCGGTGCTCGAGACGCTCCTGGCATCGCCTCGGCGGCACATCCTGGTGGATCTGTTTTTCTGCCAGCCCGGTTTTCATGGCGGCGGGGAATACGGCAAAGCTGTCTTCAAGGCGCTTGTCGCCTCGGCGGCTGCCCGCGGCGACGTGCAGATCTGGGCGGCGCTCGACCCATCCCTCTTCATCGACGGCTGGGTCTGGGAGACCTGCCGCGAGCACGCCGTGAATATCGTGGCCGTGAAGTCGTTCAGTGCGATCACGGAGCTTGTGAATACAGGGATGTTCACCTCCTTCTTCGCGCCAGCGATCGTGGTCTATACGGGCTACGAGTATCAGCGCACGGTTGGCGGCGAGCTCGGCTTTACGTCGGGCGGCACGCGGGTGGTGGGCACGCTGCTGGATGTCCGCGATCTCGAAATGGCCGAAGACTGGGAGCGGATCGCCACTGCCCGCCGCGCGGTCGGCTGCACGCCCGAGCGATCGCTGTCGAAGACCGCCTGGGAGCAGGAGCGGAATCGTCAGACGGCTCATGCCCGCGAGCTGGAAGCCATGTACCGAGGCATCGCGAGCCATCCGAGCCTCGACGCGCTCGTGACGATCTCGGACTACTCGGCCGCATCGATTCAGTCACGGATCGGCACCGGCCGGCCGCTCGAAGTGCTGTTTCCACCGCGGAAGGACCGGCCCGCCGCCGAGCGGTTTGCGATTCCGGGGATCGAGCCTGGCCGCGACGAGTTTGTGCTCGTGATGAATGCAGGCCGCATCGAGAAAAACGCCGCCACGGCCGTAGCTGTGTTCGATCGGCTCTGCGGCGACCCCGCGTTTGCGGCCGAGCATCCGCGGCTCAAGCTCGTGCTCGTGGGAATCGGCTCTCTCGACGATGTGGGGATCGGCACGGTCGCGAACCCAGGCCGCTTCGTCACCCTGCCGCACCTGCCGCCGGAGCATCTCGAATATCTCTACCGCGAGGCGCGGTGCCTGCTCTATCCGTCGTTCAACGAGGGGTTTGGGTATCCGCCGCTCGAGGCGATGGATCATGGCACGCCGAGCGTGATTGCCGACAACACGTCCGTGCCGGAAGTATGTGGCACAGCAGCCGTGCCCTGCGATCCTTTTAATGAGGCGTCGGTGGCCAGCGCCATCCGCCAGGTAATCCATGATCCCCCCGATGCCGCCTGCCTGGCGGCCCGCCACGCTGCCATCCTCGCGCGACAACACCGCGACCTCGCGGCGCTTGTGCAGCTTGTGCTCGATGGCATCCGTCCGGGAGAAGCCACCTCGCCTGAGCCTGCGGGCCCACGACCCCGCGCGATGCTCACTCCTTGATGAGCAGCGCCTGCACGTTGTCGTCGAAGAGTAGCGGGAGAAGGTTGACGCGTCGTGTGTCGAGCCCGATCTCGCCGGCAATCCGGCGGAGGGCGGGATAGGTGAAGTAGTTCACGTGGTCGGGCCATCGAAACCCACACCACTTGCCCCCAAAGAGTTTTCGGTTGAGCGAGCCGTAGTTGGGCACCCGCACATAGGCTTTGCCGCCGGGCTTCAAGACGCGATGGGTCGCGCGAAGAATCTCCCGCATGGCGACCTCATGCTCGAGGTACGAGTTCATGAGCACCCCGTCAAAAAAATTGTCCTCGAAGTCACGGATGCGTTCGGCTCCGGCGCCGTGCAGACAGTAGCCGCCAGCGGCCTTCATGCGCGTGTCGGCAGCGGCACAGAGCACGCGAGATACCTCGATGCCGTAGGGGATCATGGGGGGCCCGAGCCATTCGCCACCGCCACAGCCGATGTCGAGTACGCGGCCCGGCCCGAAGAGGCGGGTAAACATCTCGGTTGACCGCCGCCCTTTGAGCCCGAGCGCCGCCCGCACGGCCCGCGCGGCCCGCGACACCGGCCCGCGTCGGGTCTCACGGCGTTCGATATGGGTCTTCTCCCAAGCGAAATCCTCGACCAGCGCCGTGTAGGGCGGTGGGTTTTGGAGGTAGGCAAAGCCACAGGATTTGCACTCCACCACGTTCCAGCCGTCGGGCGAGTAGGCAGGGATTCGCCGGGCATCATCGCCGCCGCACGATGGGCATGTCCGATAGGTGAGCTCACTCGTCACGCTTGTGGTCTCCGCGGTGTCGGGCGGCCTCTGGCACGCGGTCGATGCAATTGACTGGCCGCGACGTCAGAAGATACCGTCGGATGGCGCGGATCGTCTAAGGCCACGCGCCAGGAGGAGCTCGCATGGATCACCAAAACGTCTGCGACAGCGAGTGGGAGGCCTGGTCGCAGCGGTTCACGTGGACCGTCTGGGCCGCGGCGACGGTCCTCGCGCTGGTGGCAAGCGCCGTCTACGGCCGGTGGCTGCCCTGGAGCGATGATTTCAACATCGTGCCCGTCGTGACCGGGGCCGTGCCGCTGTCACTTGGGTGGCTGTGGGAACAGCACGAAGAACACCGTATCCCGCTTGTGAAGCTGCTTTTTGTGAGCATGGGGCGGCTCTCGGGCTGCGACTACCGCTGGACCCTCACAGCCAATGTGGTGTTGCTGTCGGCTACGGCGGCAGCCCTGATCGTGGCGGCCCGTCGACTCCGGGGATTCACGAGCTGGACCGATGCCGTGTTTCCGGCAGTGATCCTCCATCTGGGCCATGGGGCGATGGTCTGGGCATTCCACTCACAGTTTCTGCTCACCACGGTTTTGGGTGGCTTGTTTGTGGCAACCGCGGTGGCCGCACCGCGCGGAGGTGCGTGGCGGTCGGCCGGCATGGTGGTCTGTGCCTTGCTCTTGCCGCTCACGGGGTCGAGCGGCCTGCTGGTCTCGGCCGCGGCCATGTGTCTTCTGGCCGCGGAGGCGGCGGGATGGAACGCCGCTCCGGGCACACGCCTCTCGCTCGCCCGCGTCATGGCGGCCGGTGGTGCCTGTGGGACGTGTGCCGTCGGCATCGCGTATGTGGCCACGCTTCGGTTCACTCAGGCCAAGACCTACGCTGGCCCGTGGCAGACGCTCGTGGCAGGCCTCGACACGCTCTCGTCGTATCCGGCCGGTCTCGTCAACCGCTCCCCTTTGGGCTGGCGTGTGGCGACGGCGGTGGCGGTCGTCGCCACCTGTGTGATGGCGGCGCGGGCTATGTGGTCGCGGGACACTTCACGCCGTGCGTCACTTGTCATCCTGGTCGGGTATGTGGCCGCTCTGGGCCTGGTTGCCATCGCGATCGGCTACGGCCGCGGCACCCGTGATTTCTCAGAGCTCTACGGCCACTACTCTCCGCTGGCCCTGGGCGTGCCGGTCGCTTTGGCGCTCGTGTGGGCGGCGCTTCCGCAGGCACCGGCGGCCCGTGTCGTGCAGGCCGTGCTTTGTATTGTGGCGCTCGCCGTCGCATCGAACCATGCGAAGCGAGCTGTCCGCCACTGGGGCATGCAGGACGAATCGTGGGCCGTCATTGCGTCCGACATGCGTGGTGTTCTCTCGCCGGAGGACGTTGCCGCGCGGCATGCTGCAGCCCTGTTCTTCATCGACACTCCCGACACCCGTCGCATGATCGCCACGGCCATCGCCGCGCTTCGCGAGACGACCTATCCGCTCTACTGCACGCGTCCCGCGGCGCCGCCCTGACGTGGCACGTGTGGCCCGGGCCGAGGCACCCTGTTCCTACACCCGCAGGATTCCTCGAAACCCTCGGGCCGCGAAGAACGACTGGGCGCCGTTGTGATACACGAACACCGCGCCATAGCGCCGATCACAGAACAGGGCACCGCCGAGCTTTCGGATTGCAGCGGGAGTTTCAACCCAACTGGAGGTCTTGGTGTCGAAGCATCCGAGCTTCTGCAGATCCTTGATACTCCGCCTCAGTGAGCAGGCCGATTCCCATGGCGGTCGCCATCTCGGTTGCACTGTGCTCCGGCCGTCCTTCCTTTCTGGACTCACGCGCAGCCCTGTCGTAGCAGACGCTCCGTCGCCCTGTGGGGCTTTCTGCCGCGCAATCACAGAAGACGATTTCATTCGTCTTCTTGTCCTGGCCGATGACGTCAGGCTCTCCCCCGGAATCCTCCATAGACTGAAGCGACTTCATCTTCTCTGGATGCCCGAGGAGCCTGGCAAGCACCTTCTGCCACTCAACACCCCTGTGCCGGCTCATGTGCTCTTCGAACCGAGCTTTGAGCGTGGCGCGGAGAGCATCGGCGCGCTGCTTCGACATGCCCACGAATCACCTTCCTGTTGGTTCAGCACCCATCGCTTGAAAACTTGGATGGACGCTTCCTTGAATAACGACCCAGGCTCGGCGACGGCGGCGACGAACCACAGTGTCAACCTGATCAGCGGCGGCCCAACCGATCAGCCATTCCGCTGGACGCCATCCGCCGTCTGATCCAGCGCCTGGCTCGCCGCTTTGGGATGCCATACGGGCCGACCCTCGCGTCTTTGAAATCCGGCTCCTTCAGGGAAGCATGGCCCACACGTGACCTTAGCCCACCGCCACCATGCCACGGAAGCGGCGGATGAGCCGCCTCGCGTCTTTGAAATCCGGCTCCTTCAGGGAAGCATGACCCACACGTGACCTTAGCCCACCGCCACCATGCCACGGAAGCGGCGGATGAGCCGTGGGATGAGCCGGCGATACCAGGGGCGGCGGGTGGCGCGTGCAACGTCGAGTCCGCGACTGCGGATGTCTGGCCGTACCGCCAAGAGGGTGCTGAAAAGCCGCTCCATGATGAAGGGCACATACGGGGCGTCGATCTCGCGATCGGCCCGCGACCAGGCAAGCTGGCGGTCTGATTCGTCGAGGCCCTCGCAGATGTGCCGGTACACCGGCTCACAAAACGCCATGTACGCATCCCAGAACCGCCGCGTGCCGGCCCAGTAGTTACAAAAAAGCACCTGCTCGCGAGGCTGCTCGAGCGTGGCGAGATTCACATTCACACCAACGGCATCAAAGATGCGCTGCGTGAGCCCCAGAATCCCTGGATGATGAATCTCGGCCTGCTGCCAGATGTTCGTGAAAGCCTGCGGCTCAACCCGGTAGGGGTGAGCAAAGTAGACGTCGTAGCCAGGATGCCGCGCGATGAACGTTGCAAAGGTGCGACCGCGAAGGCCCGTCTTGGCCCCAAACTTCCACGACAGATAGCCCGTCACATCTCCCTCGCGGCACCGAGCCGCGAGCCACTCCGTACGGAAGACGTGATACTCCCGCCACTCTGGGCTGGGGTTGGCACGGTTGTCGTACGGCGTAAAGGCAGAATCGAGCGACGGCCGCTGGGCATCGTCGTAGAAAATCTGATGGATGCGCACGGGCATGGCAGCACTCGGTCCCGTCGCGTGTCACGCGGCCCGCCTCGCGGCGGTCGACGTGTCTGGACTGCCCGCATCCAGAGCTCGTCGCCCGTCCTGGATGATCGCGACGAGCCGGGCCACGTCGGCTTCTTGCCTTGTGGCCACAGCCGCCCGCTGGGCACGCAGCTCGGCCGCCATCGGCGGGGCCGAAAGGATCGTGCGGATGGCTTGCGCGACCGAATCGACATCAAAGGGGTCGCAGGGCACCGCAGCGGTGCCACACACTTCCGGCACGGAGGTATTGTCGGCAATCACGCTCGGCGTGCCATGATCCATCGCCTCGAGCGGCGGGTACCCAAACCCCTCGTTGAACGACGGGTAGAGCAGGCAGCGCGCCTCGCGGTAGAGGTATTCGAGATGCTCCGGCGGCAGGTGCGGCAGCGTGACAAAGCGATCTGGATGCGTAAGCGTGCCCATCCCGAGATCGTCGATGGAACCGATTCCGATGAGCACAAGCTTCAGCCGTGGATGCTCGGCGGCGAATGCGGGGTCGCCGCAAAGGCGGTCGAACACGGCCACGGCCGTGGCGGCGTTCTTTTCGATACGGCCTGCATTCATCGCGAGCACAAACTCGTCGCGGCCGAGAGTGATTCCCGGCATCGCACATCGCTCTGCGGCAGCCCGGTCCTTCCTCGGTGGAAACAGCACATCGAGCGGACGATCCGTGCCAATCCGCGACTGAATCGATGCGGCTGAGTAGTCCGAGATCGTCACGAGCGCGTCAAGGCTCGGGTGGCTCGCGATACCTCGGTACATGGTTTCCAAGTCGCGGGCATGGGCCGACTGTCGATTCCGCTCCTGCTCCCAGGCGCTCCTCGACATCGACTGCTCGGGCGTGCAGCCGACCGCACGACGGGCTGTGGCAATCCGCTCCCAGTCTTCGGCCATCTCGAGATCGCGAACGTCCAGCAGCGTGCCGACCACCCGCGTGCCGCTGCCCGCAAAACCGAGCTCGCCGCCGACCTTGCGCTGATACTCATAGCCCGTGTAGACCACGATCGCGGGCGCGAAGAAGGAGGTGAACGTTCCTGTATTCACAAGCTCCGTGATCGCACTGAACGACTTCACGGCCACGATATTCACGGCGTGCTCGCGGCAGGTCTCCCATACCCAGCCGTCGATGAAGAGGGCTGGGTCGAGCGCGGCCCATATCTGCACGTCCCCGCGGGCAGCTGCCGAGGCGACAAGCGCCTTGAAGACGGCCTTGCCATACTCGCCACCGCCATGAAACCCGGGCTGACAAAAGAGCAGGTCCACAAGCACGTGCGTGCGGCCGTCGCCCGTAAGACTCGCGATCTCGGGAGCGTCGGGCTCGAGCCATGTGCCCCGCATCGCCGCCTCGTGTCGTTCGAGCCGGATTCGGCACCGCGCTGCCGTCTCGATCACGGCGTCATATCCCATCGCAATCTTCTTCCGCTCAGGCACCCGCGCCGTGCTCATTCCCTCCTCGTGGGCAATCACGATCCGCGGGTCGTACACAGCCACGTGCCCTGTGAGCACGCAGTCCACCGCCAACAGAAACTCTTCACCGTAGAGAAATGTTCGCTCGTCGAACACGTGTGGATGGTCGGCCACGAAGACCGGCGAGAAGACGTACGCGGCCCCCTGGAGCATCGGCTCATGAAGGTCGCTCGATTCTGGGCTGCGTCGGCCCACCCGGCGAAACTCTGCCGAACCCCCCGCATTCCAGGCCGCCCGCTGATGCTCGAAGAGGTCGCCGAGCGCGGCCCATTCGCCGGCGTCGTACACGGTGTCGTTCCATGGGTTCTCATGCCGGCCATCGGGCGTGACAATATCAGGGCCGAGAACTGACCAGGGCCGCTCGGCGAATGAGGCGAGACACTTCTCCACAAAGTCGCGATCGTCGATGACCGTATCATTGTTGATGACCGCAACAAACTCGGCGCCGAGCACGTCTCGGGCATGCCGGTAGCCGACATTGTTCCCCGCGGCAAACCCGAGGTTCTTCTCGGCGACAATCAGCGTGATGTGTTCGCGACCCGAAAACAGCTCCCGCGTGCGGGCCACGGCCGCTGGCTCGGAGCCATTGTCGACGACGACGATATGAATCGGCCGATTGCGGCGATGAAACTTTTCGAGCGATGCGACACAGCGGTCCGTCACTTCGGGCTGATTGAACTGGAGCACGACGAAGCAGAACGGCCGAGCGGCGGCACCCGCGCTTGAGCCGAGCGCCCGGGAGATCGCTGACGGATCATCGAGCGGAATCGATGTGTCGCCCAAGTGGCACACTGGCCTACCCCCATCGAGCAAGAGCCCTGCGCCGCGCCTGACGAGCGTGGCGACGGCAGCCACATGATCGAGAAGAAAGGCATGAGTGGCCTCGGGCACATCGCCGCCAAGGAGCGTGCGGAGACGCGACCTCCGTTGGCGCACGATCGACGCATGCCGGGCCGGAGGCGGAGCCGATCGAACGGCGTCCCGTGTGGCGGCAGGTCGCGGGATGAGCGCGGCGGCGGTCTCTTCCAGATTGCGATAGCCGTTTCGGCAGTCGGGCTCGAGATGGGCTCCCTCAGCCCACTCGTTCCAGGCGTTGATGAAGAGGATCTGATGTTCGGGCGGCTGCTCCCGCTGCATCTGATCGATGACGGCCCGCAGCCAGCGGCCATAGAGCTCCGGTGATGAGTTGATCCATGCGGTGGCGCGTTCCATGCGCCGGGCCGTGTTGTCCCATCCGGGCATGACGCCGCGGTAGAGTGGATAAGGAGCTCCAGGCCGTGCCAGCGAGTGGCAGATCGCTTCACGGTAGTCGAGCACGCCGCCGCGGAACTGACGGTTCATGCCGGCGAGCCCGGTATCGCGGAGGTTGGATGTCGGAATCTGTAGCGGTGGAAACTGGATCGCCGCATCAAAACCGTAGCTCCGAGGATCGTTCTGATCGAAGGAATGCACGGCGACCAAATGGAGCCCCGGCAGCCCTTCCTGATCCGCGATTCTCCGCCAGCGGTCGGCGGTGGCAGCCGGTTCAGCCAGCAGACCCGGACGGTACACCGCCAGCAGCGGCCGTCCCTCGACGGTGATGTAGCGCGGGTCACGCAGCGCCGGTAGGAGATCGCGGATGAACCGCTCGTCGCTCTCGGGCGAATGCCGCTGCTCGAGAAGCACCTCGCGGTCGAGGCCATCCCAGGTGCGCGTCCAGTTCTCGTTCGCCCAGCAGAGGCAAAATGGGACGTCGGGCTTGCCACTGGCCAGAAGCCGCTCCACCGGCTTCTCGAGAATGCGGCGGCCGTCGAACCAATAGTGATAGAAGCAGAAGCCGTGGATGCCGTGGCGGCGGGCCATCGCCGCCTGCCGCTCGAGCACGGAATCGTCGGCGAGGTCGTAGTAGCCCACATCGGGATGCGGCACGTGCGGCTGCTGGTGGCCGGCAAACATCGGTCGGGCCCGACGGACATTCGTCCACTCAGTAAAACCCTCGCCCCACCAGGCATCGTTTTCGGGCACGCGGTGGAACTGCGGCAGGTATATGGCGATGGCGCGGACATCGCCGCGGTTCACCGGGCCGGTGACCGTAACGGGGGTGTTCGACTGGCCTACCGGTGCGTATTGGGAGGCACGGGCGGTGCGTTCGTCGGGGGAGCGAGCCGTGTCGTACTCGGTGATCAGGAAGTGCACGAATGGATTGACGCCGGGATCGAGCGGTCGCGCGACCGAGGCTACGAACGCGCCCAACGAAAACTCAGGGGAAGGATCCCGCCGCTCCCGCCAGCCGGAGCCAATGAAATGCGTGAGCGGCTCGATCCCCGCCAGCGCTACGTCGGGATTGTGGTCGAGATACCATGCGACATCGAACAAGGGATGAGGCTTGTGCCCCTGTCGCCAGCCGTGGTCGAGGTAGTGGCCCAAGGGCTCGACGCCGGCAGCCGCCACGTCTGGATGGGCAGCAAGATAGCCGACCGAATCGAATGCTGGGTGCGGCGAGCGACCCTGCAGCCAGCCCTCGGTGACATAGTGCAGGAGCGGCTCAACGCCCGTTGCAGGTGACATAGTGCAGGAGCGGCTCAACGCCCGTTGCAGCCACGTCGGGATAGCGCGAGATGTACCACGAAGGGTCAAAGAGTGGATGGGGCAGGCGGCCCTCTTTCCAGCCATGCCGCGCGTAGTGCGCCAGCGGATCGAGGCCCGAGGCCTTCACGTCGGGATGACAGGAGAGATACCAGGGCGCAGCGAAAAGCCGCATCGGGGAGTGCCCCTTCCGCCAGCCGCGTCGGCGGTAGTACGACCATGGAAACTGACGAATGAGCCACTTCCGCTTGCCATACGTGCTGGCATACCAGCGGGCATCAAAATAGGGACTCAGGTTGGGCGGAAGCGGATCTGGCATCGAAGTGTCTCTCGTGCGGCACGGCGGCAAGACGCTTGGGAAGGCAGGGCATTCCCGGCGGATTCGGCTGGGAAATACCGCGCGAGGCTGACCTGGGTCAAGGTCGCACGCGAGCCGGGAGAGGCTGAAAAAACAGGGGGATGTGGCTGTCTGAGGGCTCGGCTCCCGAGGCAGCAATGGCGTTGACGCGTGTGCTGACCACTGAAAGAATCCCGCCGCTTTACCGGAACGGAGGCCGCTTCGCATGGATCGCGACCATACACACGGATACCCGCCAGCCTTGGTGATCGGTGGGATGCACCGATCGGGCACGTCGCTGACGGCATCGATCCTCGCGGCCGCTGGCGTGCAGCTTGGCGACTCGCTGATGGCACCGGCGGCGAGTAACCCCAACGGCCATTTTGAAGACCTCGAGTTCTATCACCTGCATAAGCGGATCCTGGCAGCCAACGGGCTTTGCATGGACGGCTTCACCTGCCAGGAGACGATCGACCTGCCCGCATCGGCGCGGGTCGAAGCGACTGAGCTCGTGCAACGCCGCCGCGCGACGAATTGTCCCTGGGGCTGGAAGGATCCTCGCACGATCCTCTTTCTCAACTTCTGGGCGTCTCTCATCCCGGAGGCCCGGTGGCTCTTCGTGGTGCGGTCGCCGGAAGAGGTGATCGATTCCCTCTTTCGACGCGGAGACACGGCGTTCAGCGTCAATCCGCGACACGCGGTCGATGTGTGGGTGGCCTATGCTCGTCGTATCCTCGAGTTTGTTCAGCAGCACCCGGAGCGAGCTGCCGTTGTCGATGTCACTCGTGTGGTTGCCGATCCGGCGAGCATCCTGAGACTCGCGTCCGACCTCCTTGGCATGGAGCTCGCAACTCCCGAGCCCACCTACGAGCCAGGCCTTCTCCAGATCGGCCAGCCCAGCCATCGATCGTCCTTCGTACGGGCGGTACGGCCGGAAGCCCACGATCTCTATGAAACACTTCTTGGTCTCGCTGGTCGCGATACGACCATGCTTCCAACCCGCAGGCCGACCCGGATGATCGACGTGGCCGAGGCCGGAATTGCGGAGTGGGCTACAGCCTGCCGCAGCCGCGCCGAACTTGCGCTCCTGGCCGCACGTGAATCCGAGGCTCGGCACTCGCTCGAGCGGGTTTGCAGCGACCTCGAAGCAGAGCGGGTCGCCCGCGTGGTGCTCGACCATCAGTCATCGGGGCTCGGTGCCGAGCACGCCCGACTGCAAGCGGAGCTTGCTAACGCCGGACGGCGGCAGGCGGAATCGGATCACGAGTGGATGCAGCGCATGGAAGCGGCTCGCACCGAGCGAGACGCGGTCGTAGCCGACCTCCATGCAGCGCTCGACGAAGCGTGGTCACTGGCTGCATCGGCCGATAGCGAACGAGACAACCTCGCCAGGGCGCTCGAGGCCCAGAAGGCCGAGCGTCACGTGGAGCTCGAGGCCCAGGTGGAGCTCGAGGCCCAGAGGGAACTCGAGGCCCAAAGGGATGACCTCCGCACCGAGCTGGAAGTGGAAAGAAACCACGTCGCCCTGCTCGAAGTGGAACGCGACGGCCTGGTCGCCCAACTCGAAGCCGAGCGAGTGATCCACGAATCGCTTCGCATGGACATGACCGGCCGCATCGAAGCCGCCGTCGCCGGCACGGGCCGCGACATCCTGGGCTAACGGCCAACGGGTCCGTCGCGGACAACCTCGCCGTGAGACAGCACGATCATCCGGTTGCATTCCCGGGTGATCAGGTCGACGGAGTGCGAGGCGATCACGAGGATGCCGCTCGCTGCCACAAGGTCGCGGATCCGCGCCTCCGCACGCTCGCGGAAGTCCGCGTCGCCCACCGAGAGCCACTCGTCCATCAAGAGAATGTCGGGCCGGACACTCGTCGTGATGGCGAAGGCCAGCCGCATCATCATCCCGGTGGAATAGGTGTGCACCGGCATGTGGAGGTAATCGCCGAGGCCGCTAAACTCGGCGATGTCGGGGGTGAGTTGTCGGATCATGCGGCGGCTCATGCCGAGCACGAGCCCGCGGATCATGATGTTCTCGTAACCGGTGGCCTCGTGCTCGATGCCCAGCATCGGGTTCACAAGGCTCGCGAGCGTGCCCTCGCGATGGAAGTGGCCACGGGTCGGCGGGTAGACGCCTGCAAGGGTCTGGAGAAGCGTCGACTTGCCGGCGCCGTTGTGGCCCATGATTCCTAGGCGGTCGCCATCACGCAGCTCAAACGATACATCCCGCAGGGCCTCGATGACCGTGACGCCCGTGTCGCGTCCGAAGCGGCCACCGGTGGCGGCGCTCGTGAGCGTCTTCTTGAGCGACGCGGCATCGGCGCCGAAGATCGGGTACTCGACCGACACGTTTTCGACCACGATCAGGGCCATCGATCCATTACACCCAGTAGACGACCTTGCGACGGCAGGTGCGGTACAGCACGGCCGCCACGGCGAGGTTGAGCGTCGTAAAATAGACGAGAAACCAGATCGTTCCCGGCGCCGGCAGGCCGCCCATGAGAGGCAGCCTGAGAATGTCGAGGAGCTGGGCCAAGGGGTTATAGAGGATGAACCGCGATCGCCCCGGCAGCTTCTCCGGAAGCCACAACACAGGCGTCAAAAACATGAGAAGCTGGAGCGAACTTGCGACGATGTTGGGCACGTCGCGAAACCGGGCGGAGAGAAACCCGAGCGTGATGGACAGGGCGTGGAGATTAATGATCACGACGATGAGGCCCGGAATGACCAGCAGCATCCGTGAATTCCAGGCTATCCCCGCCCAGATGGCCACAGGCACATAGAGCACGACGTGGTGCGCGAGAAACAAGAGCTGCCGCGCGAGGCTCCGCCACACCAGCGCGCTGCGCGGCACGCTCCCCTGCTTGAGATACGCCGCCGCGCCCACAAAAACCTGACAGCCGTCGTTGAGCGTCCCGGAAAAGAAATTCCAGAAGATGATGCCGAGCGCGAGGTGCGGGTAGAACCGCACCAGCGGCACACCAAAGAGGCCTGCATAGAGCGGCCCCATGCCGAGCAGAAGCGTCCCCATGCTCAGCGTGATCCACAACGGGCCCAGCAGCGACCGTCGGTAGCGGAGGACGATGTCGTACCAGGCCAGCGTGCTCCAGAGATCGAACCGCAGCGTGCCGGCCCACCAATCGGCCCAGGCGCCGTCGATGGGCATCGATGCCCCGCTCGCCCACGGGATGGCATCCTTCGGGGGTTCTGGCGTGGCGGACGACTCGGGCTGAGGTGCCACGGTGTGAGGTCTCGAAAAGAGGTGTTCCGTCATATTCGGCGCCGGGGCCGACTGCGATGCCACGCATCCGACCGTAGGGCCGGGCTTCAGGAGCGTCAAGCGCCCGGGGTGGCATCGCATGGATGAGCCCCGCCCCACGGCGCCTCTCACCGTCGTGATCGTGAACTTCAACGGGGGCGACCACCTGTCGCGGTGTCTCGAGCGGCTCGCTGAGCAGACGGTCCTGCCCGAGTGGATCATCATCGTGGACAATGCCAGCGGCGATGGCTCCCTTGCGGCCTGCCAGGAGATGCTTGCGGCACGGCCGCTGCTCGCCGATCGCGCGCTCATCGACGAGGTCGGCCGCAATATTGGCTTCGCCGCAGCCTGTAACCGTGGCGTCGCCGCGGCCAAGACTCCGCTTATTGCTCTGCTCAATCCCGACGCGTTTCCCGAGCCCGCGTGGCTCGAGGCTCTGGTCGCGGCGGCCGCGGCACACCCCGAGTGCGCCGCCTTCGGCTCACGGCAAATGCGCGACGGCTCGCCCGGCGTCGTCGATGGGCTCGGCGACCACTGGCACATGAGCGGCCTGTCCTGGCGAGAGGGCCACGGCCGCAACCTCGTGCCGGCCGATCTCATCGCCCGTGAAATTTTTTCGCCGTGCGCCGCGGCAGCACTCTATCGCCGCAGCGCTCTGCTCGAAATGGGCGGCTTTGATGAAGACTATTTTTGTTTCGGCGAGGATGTCGATCTTGGGTATCGCCTGAGTCGATGGGCTCGGCGACCACTGGCACATGAGCGGCCTGTCCTGGCGAGAGGGCCACGGCCGCAACCTCGTGCCGGCCGATCTCATCGCCCGTGAGATTTTTTCGCCGTGCGCCGCGGCAGCACTCTATCGCCGCAGCGCTCTGCTCGAAATGGGCGGCTTTGATGAAGACTATTTTTGTTTCGGCGAGGATGTCGATCTTGGGTATCGCCTGAGACTTGGCGGGTACCGCGCGAGATATGTGCCCGATGCTGTGGTCACTCACATCGGTGGCGCGAGCACTCCCACGGACACCGCGACCTTCTACGGCCACCGCAACACGCTCTGGACCCTCGTCAAGAACACGCCGCGGCCGCTCCTGACCGTTTCATTGCTCGCGCATGGGTGCCAATCTATTCTGGTAGGCATCGTGCTCGGCGTTCGGGGCAGAGGCCGCGCGTTTCTTCACGGGAAGTGGGCCGCGGTTCGAGGGCTTCCCACGGCCCTGCGAAAACGACGGTCGGTGCAGGCCGGCAGGAAGGTATCGGCGTGGACGATCTGGCGGATGATCGACAAGGGATGGAGCCGGCGGCGCCGCCATCGGTCGAACGCGTCAGCGTGGTGATCGTCAACCATGATGCGGGCCGGCTCCTCGGCGAATGCCTCGACGCTGCCCTCGCCCAGGCCAGTGAGGTCATCCTGGTCGATAATGCGTCGCGGCCCGGCCCCTTCGAGGCGGTGGCGAGCCGATTCGCGACATACGACCGTCTCACGATCGTGCGGTCGAAGTTCAACACCGGATTTGCTGCCGGTTGCAACCGCGGAGCGGCCCTCGCCACCGCAGATGTTCTGCTTTTTCTGAACCCCGACTGCATCCTGGCGCCGGGCTCACTGCTCACGCTCGTTGATGCGCTTCATTCGGCCGACCGCGTGGGAATGGTCGGAGGCCTGCTCACGGATGTCCACGGCCGAGAGCAAGGAGGTGCGAGGCGGAGCGTGCCCACGCCGTGGCGATCGTTCGTTCGCGGTTTTGGCCTCAGCAGACTCGCGTGGCTCGCCCCGCGACTCTTCTCCGATTTCTATCTTCACCGCGACCCGCTTCCAAAGACTGCCGTCGATGTGGAGGCGGTGTCGGGGGCCCTCACGCTGGTGTCGCGGGCTGCCTTCGAGGACGCCGGCCCGTGGGACGAGGCGTTCTTTCTGCACTGCGAGGATCTCGACCTGTGCATGCGGTTCCGCAGCAGGGGTTGGCGAGTGCGCTTCGAGCCGGGCGCGGTCGCCATTCACCACCGCGGGATGTGTGGCCGCACGCGGCCGCTCGCGGTCGAGTGGCACAAGCACCGCGGCATGGTTCGCTTCTATCACAAGCATTTTCGAGCGGCGTACCCGGCCGGGCTTTTTGGGCTCGTCGTCGCGGGCGTCTGGCTGCGGTTCGCCGTCGTGGCCATCGCGATGGCGCCTCGCATGCTGCTGGCACGGCTGACAACTTCCCAAGCAGGCCTAGGGTCGCCGCTCTCCGTGGCTGACCGGCCAGGAAGCCCCGTCACGCCGTCGGCACTTCGCCCATGACGAACTCTGTCGGTGTCCTCGGCGCGACGAGCCTCGTGGGGCGACCGCTCCTGGCGCGACTCGTGGCATCAGGGAACACAATCGTTGCTTGCTCGCGACAACCACCCACGGAACAGGCGGCGGGCATCACTTGGTGCCAGCCGGAAGATCCCGCGCCCGTCGCAAGCCCAATCACACACTGGATCGCGCTGTGCCCCGCGTGGGCGACCGTCGATGCCTTTGCATGGCTCGTGTCCTGCGGGGCCAAGCGGCTTGTGGCAGTCTCGTCGACGAGCGTGCTCTCCAAGCAGGCCTCGCCCGATGCAGCCGAGCGGCGGTTGGCCGAGCGGCTAGCCGAAGCCGAGAAGGCCCTTGTGTCACGTGCTGCCTGCACAGGGGTCACTCTTGTGCTCCTGCGACCGACGATGATCTACGACGGCCTCACCGACGGGAACATCACCACGATTGCAACCTTCGTGCGGCGCTGGGGTTGGTTTCCCGTGTGCGGGCCAGCGCTGGGACTCCGTCAACCGGTTCATGCCGACGATGTCGCCGATGCCAGTCTCGCGGCCCTCGACCATCCCACGCCAAAGCCTCTCTACACCCTCTCCGGCGGCGAAGCACTGCCCTTCCGTGACCTGGTGACACGCACGTGTCATGCACACGGCCTCACGCCGCGATTCGTCTCCATGCCACGCGGCCTGTGGCGGCTTCTGGCGCTGGTGGGCAGCTGCCTGGGGTTTTCCCGCAGGGCCACCATCGGCACCGCCGCGCGGATGAATGAGGATCTCGTCTTTGACCATGCCGATGCGGCGGCCGACCTCGGATTTCGGCCGCGTCCCTTCCTGGCAGCCCACGGTAGCCTCGACGCTCAACGGGGGGTTGTGACTCGCCATGAGTAACGGGCACGACGATTCTGGATCTCCCACCAGCAGCAGTGCCCTGGTCATTGCGGTGCTGGCGATAACACTCGTCGGCCTCCACCTCCTCGTGGATCCCGCAGCCTACGACGTCTCCCAAATCGTACGGCTCGTCGCTGTGTTTGGAGGGCTGGCCGTCGCCATGCCAGCCGTGTTTCTCGTGCCTCGGTGCGCTCGCCGGCTCGATGCACGTCTCTTTGCCGACCCGATCGTGGTGGCGTATGCCGCCTACCTCGTGACGTGTCTGGTGTCGCTTGCGTTCGCGCTCAACGTCTCGGCAGGACTCACCGACTGCTTTCGCACGCTCGCGGCATTTCTGGTGCTGTGCCTTACGGCGCTCGTCCTGCCGCTCGATCCACGGTGGAAGCGTTGGCTTCTCGAAGCCGCGACCGGAGGGATGCTCATGGCTGTCGTTGTCGGAGGTTCGGCCGCACTGCCGCTCGTGCTCGAAGGATTTCCAAGCCGCCGGGCGATGGAAGAGGCGTTTCTCGACGGGCTCATGTCGAACGTCAATCTTTTTGCGTCATGGCTCTTGCTCTTGTTGCCGTGGTCTCTCTGCGGGACCGCCGTGCTCACCGGCCGATGGCGCAGTGTCTCGGCCGCCGCGGCGGCCGCAGGAATGGTGCTGGTGCTCGTGCTTCAGTCACGAGCTGCTTGGGCAGGTTTTCTGGTGTCGGGGGTGGTCACTTCACTTGTGCTTCTGCGGTATCACAAGACACTGGCTGCGCCTGCGTGGTTCTGCCGGAGCGTGACGGCTCTCCTCGCCGGCGGAATCGCCGCGGGCGTCATTCTCCTCGGGCTTGCCTTCACCGAACTCTCTCTCGGAAAAGCCATTCGTGACCGTGTGTTCACACGACCGCATCAGGCTGCTGGCCCCGTCGACGGTGGCCGCACGACGGTGTGGGGCATCACCGGTCGTATGATCGCAGACGCACCGCTCGCAGGCGTCGGTGCCGGCAATTTTACAGTGCGACTCCACGAATATTTTGGATCGGACCACACGGATATCGCGGCAGACTTCACGAGCCTCTCGAGTGACAACTGGATCCAGCCCCACAATGATTTCCTGTGGGTGCTGGCTGAGAAGGGAGTCTTTGGGTTCGCAGCCTTCGTCGCGATTTTTATCTATGGGATCGTGGCGGCGTGGTCCGTTCTGAGGCGGAGCGGCTCCGTCACCGACGCCCGGCTCGCGCTTGCTTCGCTCGCGACGCTCATCGCCTATCTCGTCGTCTCCTTCTTTGACTTTCCACTCGACCGCGTGAGCCATCAGGTTATCGTCGCCGTGCATCTCGCGGTCCTCGTGCTCCTCAAGCGTGAGGGCCGGCCGCCGTCGCCAAGCCGACCGCTGGCCGCCTGGCTCGTTCTGCCACCGGTGGTGGCGGCGTGCATCGTTGGCATGAGCTACGCGACGGCGGCCTGGCGGCAAGAGCGTGAGGTGATGGTGGCGCGCCGGGCCCAGCACGATGGCGACTGGCTTGCCATGCGAGACGCAGCCCGTCGGGCCACGACGCCCTGGAAGACGCTCGATCCGCTGGCCGTTCCGGTCGCGTTCCTCGAAGGCCTTGCCGAGGTCCAGCTCGGTAATCTTCCTGCGGCCACGGCCTGCTTTGAACGAGCCTATGCCGCGAACCCGAATCGCCTCGCGGTGCTCCAGAACCTCGGCGCTGCCTATGCCCAAGGCGGCCGGCTCGACGAGGCCGTGGCCGCCTTCGCGATCGCGGCTAATCGCTATCCCGACCGCATCGAGATCCGACACAACCTCGCCAGCGCCCTCATCGACGCCGGCCGATTTGCCGAAGCGATCGCCCTTATCGAAGACATCCCGGATCCGCTGCGACCGCACGCCATGCGCGAAGCCCTCGACGAGGCCCGCGACCAGGCGGCACCGACAGCGCCGTAGCATGGTCGTGCACCCGGTACGTGCGGCTCACCACCACGAGTCAACTCGGCAGCGAGCGATGGACGTGCACGTGCTTCCACGCGCCGCCCTGCTTTTGCCACACGCGTGTCTCTTCGACCGCGGCGGTGACCGGTTCCCCGGCCGCATTCAGTTTCTGATTCAGGCGCACGTAGGCCAACACGGCGACATCCCCCATCAGGCGCACGTGCGGCCGGGCCATCGTCACCAACGTGCCGACGGCAGGCTTCGGGCTCGGCGCGGGAAGGTCGAAATAGAACTTGTGAAACGCCATCCCTTCCACCACATGCCCCCGCGCCTCGGGCTCGAGGCATGTCAGCGTTGGGTCGCAGAGGTCGGCATACGTCTTCCAATCACCGCCGACGATGGCGTCGAGCAGTTTTTGGTTCGCAGCGAAGATCTCTTGGTGGGCAGCGTCGGTCATGATTGTTCCATGTACGAATCGGAGTGGACGTATGTGGGAAGGGTTTCGATTGTCGTCCGGCGTGCGCTAGAGCTGCGTCGGATTCGGGGCGTCGCCGTAGATGGCCTTGGGGTCGAAGGCCTTTTCGTGTTCGAGAAACTCGAGCTGCGTGCCTGACTGCCGCTCGGCGCCCACCGGAACCTTCCGGTAAAAGCACGACCGGTAGCCGACGTGGCAGCTCGCGCCACCCGTTATCTCGACGCGGAGCCACACGCAATCCTGATCGTCGTCGATCCGCATCTCGCGGATCGTCTGCACAAGCCCGCTCGTCGCGCCCTTGTGCCAGAGCACCTGCCGACTGCGGCTCCAGTAGTGGGCCTCGCCCGTCTCGATCGTTTTTTCGAGGGCTTCGCGGTTCATCACCGCCACCATAAGCACTTCGCCCGAGTGAAAATCAGTCGTGACGCACGGAATCAAACCACGGTCGTCGAACCTCGGGGCCAGGTCGTGGCCCTCCTCCACTTGCTCGACAGAGTCCCGCCGACCAAAGAGCGTTTCGTCACTATCTTCTGCCGCCGCATTCACGTTCAATCCTCCTGCCATGCGAAAACAAACGTACGCATCATACCCTGCCCCTCAGCCGCTAATCGCAGCTGCCATGAGCAGCGCCAGCGCCGCGACAAACCCGCCGAACGTCGCCCAAAAGCTGGCCCGGTCGAATCGCCGAGACAGGGCCGGCTGGTCGAGCGTTTCGTAGACATAGAGCGAGAGCGTCGACTGAGTGAGCGACAGGAGAATCGTGACGATCCCGAGCAGATTGACCACGTCTGCCAGCGAGAACTCGTTCGTCTCCGGGGCCAAGCCGCCCACGACGTACGCGTTGGCCACCGCGGCAAAGAGGCCGCCGACTCCCAGGCCGAACCGTGGGTCTACATGGGTGGGCTTGATGAACGAGGTGAGCAGGGCCACGGCCACCGAGATGAAGAGCGCCTGAAACATCTTGGCAAAGAGCCCGAGCCCACCCCGATCGATGACAACGACGAAACGGGGCTGCGAATAGGTGCGGCGGTGATCGTCGTCGATGTCGGAGCGACCCCGACTGGTCTTGTAGGTGTGCGGGTTCTCCACGGCGATGCATCGCACGATGCGGTAGTTCGAGAGCGTGGCCCGGTGGCTGATGGCGGTGTCGAGCTCGTCGGCGACAAACACCAGCTCACCCCGGGTGTGAGTCGCATTCTCGAACGATGCCACGAGCAGATGGGCATCGATCGGGAACGTGCGGATACGAAACGGCTTGGTGTACGTGACCGAAAGCCGCCGGAGCTCGTAATGCTCGCCCCCGTGATCCACATGCGCCAGGAGCCTCGAGTCGGTGATCAATCCATCAACCGCGATGAGACGGTCAAAGGGGTTGAAGGCGTCGTCTTTCGCGATGTCCCCCCACCGACACCAGACGTCGATCACCGCCGACCATGTACTGTCGTGGAGCGACACGCCGCCGATGCTCTCGAGGTAAAAGCCGATGGCCACGCGGCGGGCCCCGGCCGTGGGCACATCCTCGATCGGCTCGGCCCCGGGGTCCGGCAGGGCTGGGTCGAGCGTCGCCTCGAGCGCCATGCGTTCGCCCCGTCGAGCCTCCCACTGCTTACGGGCCAGCACGAATGACGGGAGCAAGAACACCGCCGCCAAGAGCACGAGCCAGCCCTTCATCCACCATGTCAGCAGGGGTGCCGAGTCGGCACGGTGGCGGGTAGTTTGAGAGTGGTCGGTCATCGTCGACATGCATACGGCGTTTTGCGGATGGCCAGAGAGCGTGGAGAATAAGCCGCCGCGGTCAGGCAGAATACCTGGCGACCACCCTGGCCCTGAAACCGCGATGACCACCCGCACCGGAACATGACCCCATGATGCACGTTCTCCGTTCATTCGTTCTCCTCGTCGCCTGTGCCGCGGCGGGGCTCGTGATGGCTGCCGGCCCCAAGACGCCGGCGACGAACCCCGACTTCACCAAGGGCGAAGCCATTGGCAGGAACGGGCCTCATGACTGGACGCTCGGCCCCACGGGTGCCCGCGGCTGGATCTACACGGCGAAAGGCCATTCGCAGGACGCGCGGCAGATTCTCGTAACCGCCGTGGCGAAGGGCTCACCGGTCGACGGGTGGCGAAGGGCTCACCGGTCGACGGAGTGCTCGAGGTTGGCGACGTGATCCTCGGCGTCGGAGGGAAGGCCTTTGATGACGACGCGCGGGTGCGATTCGCGAAGGCCATCGCCGCGGCCGAGTCGGCCGAGGGCAAAGGGGCTCTGCGACTCGTCCGTTGGCGCAGCGGAACCACCGCGACCGTGACCGTCACGCTCCCGGTGCTCGGGAGCTATGCAGCGACCGCACCCTACGACTGCCAGAAATCAAAACACATCGTCGAGACCGGCTGTGCCTCGCTCGCCAGTCGCATGAGTGAGCCAACCTACGGGAAGGGCATGCACTCCATTCCGAGATCGCTCAACGCGCTGGCTCTCTTGGCCAGCGGCAACAAGGACTTCCTCCCCCTGGTCGCGCGAGAAGCCCACTGGGCGGCCGACTTCACGACGAACGGCATGCTTTCCTGGGATTATGGGTACCTCATGACGTTCCTTGCCGAGTATGTGATGGCGACCGGCGATCAATCGGTCATGCCCGGCCTCACGCGGCTCGCGCTCGAGACGGCCCACGGCCAAAGCGCTGTCGGCACCTGGGGGCACCGGTTCGCCCTTCCGAGCGGCACTCTGAACGGTTACGGCTGCATGAATCAGCCGGGCCTTACGCTCACGATCGGCATGGTGCTCGCTCGGGAGGCGGGTGTGAAAGACCCGGATCTCGATCGTGCCATCGCGAAGGCCGCGGGCTTCCTCCGCTGGTATGTCGACAAGGGGGCCGTGCCATACGGCGACCACCCCGCGTACCCGGCGCACGAAGACAACGGCAAGTGCGCGAGCGCGGCGGTCCTCTTCGACCTTCTCGGTGACCAGGAAGCGGCGACGTACTTCGCGAAGATGGCCACAGCGGCCTACGGCGAACGCGAGCGCGGGCACACGGGGAACTACTTCAACATGGTCTGGGCACTCCCCGGTGTCGCCCGGTGCGGCCCGCTGGCGATCGGCGCCTCCATGCACGAACACGGCTGGTATTACGACCTGGCCCGTGACCAACACGGAAAGTTTGTGTACCAGGGGTCGCCAGTGGGCGAAGAAGAGCATGGCAAGTACACCGGCTGGGACTGCTCGGGAAGTTATCTCTTGGGCTATGAGCTCCCGCTCAAGAGCCTTCGGCTGACCGGCAAGAAACCATTCTGCGTGCCGCCGCTGGGCGCCGCCGAGGTGAGTGACGTCATCAAGGCCGGCCGCGACGCCGTCTTCAAGAACGAAGGCAATCCTTATGCGGAGCGGTCGACCGACGAGCTCTTTGCGGGGTTGGCGAGCTGGTCGCCTGTCGTCCGCAGACGGTCCGGCGTGGCACTTGCCAAGCGAGAGGGCGACTTTGTTCCACGGCTTCTTGAGATGCTTGCTGGCTCCGATCGATACGGCCGCTACGGTGCCTGCGAGGCGCTCGGAGCCCTCGGGCCGCGGGCCGATGCCGCTGGGCCACATCTCCGGGCGGCGCTTGCCCAACCCGACCCATGGCTCGAGAGTCTCGCCGCTCAGGCCATTCTCTGCCTCGGGCCGAAGGAGCGGGCCGCCAGCGTCGGCGATCTGCTCGCGGTGACGGTGCGCGCGAATCCGGCAGACACTCGGCGTCATGCGGCGCTCTACGCAAGCACCGTGCTCTTTGCCCGCTTCCCTGGGTCGCGAGCGCCTGCCAAGTGCATCCTCGAGGACTCTCTCGACGGCGTGGACCGCACGCAGTTGCACGAGGCCATCCGGTCGCTCTTACAGCACGAGGACAGCATCGCGCGAGGCGCGGCGGGGTCCACCTACCGCCGCCTTACCGACACCGATCTCGTTACGCTGCTGCCGGACATCACCCGCGCCATCAAGACCGTCTCGCCGAGCAACGAGATGTTCGCCGACGGCGTCCGTCTCTCGGGGCTCGATCTCCTCGCGCGACTCCACATCCGCGAGGGCATGCAACTCTGCATCGACGTCATCGAGCCGGACCGCTGGGGCTCGGGGAAGCGGCTCCCCAGATGCCTGGAGATCCTGCCGCGGTACGGCACCCACGCCAAGGCGGTCCTGCCTGAGCTTCGGGACATTCGCAAAATCTTCGCGGCTAACCGTGGTGCCACGAAGCCACTCGCCGAGCTCGACGCCTGCATCGCCGCGATCGAAGCCAGCACCGACACGCCAACGCTTGTGAGCGTGGAGGAGTTTGCCGCGCAGCCGCGGTAACCGGTGAGCCGGGCCCGAACCGACGTGCCTCTTCCCCCGGGCGACGCGCCGCCGGTTGACCCATGACGTCCTGCGGCCATACCCTCGCAGGTGAGAGCCTGCTCCCTTCCAAAAAAGGATCTGCCATGCGGTTTCATGCCCTGCTTCCCATGCTGCTTGCGTTGACGGCCCTGCCCGCGGCTGTTGCGGCCGACTGGCCCACGTTCCGCGGCGCTGATCGCACCGCGGTCGCCCCCGACACAAACCTCCTCGAGACCTGGCCCGCCGACGGCCCGCCGCTCGTCTGGGAGACCAAGGGCGCCGGCCGCGGCTACGCGAGCCCCGCCATCGCAGGCGACAAAATTTTTACCCTGGGCGACGGCTGCTCCACCACAGGCGACGCCGACGAGTATCTCTCGTGCTTCGATCGCAAAACAGGGAAACAGCTTTGGAAAACAAAAACCGGCGCCCCGTGGACTGACGGCCAGGAATCATGGCAAAGCTCTCGCAGCACGCCCACGGTGGACGGCCCGATGGTCTATGTGATCACGCCATTCGGCCAGCTCATCGCCTGCCGGGTTCAGGATGGCCACGACGTGTTTCGTTTCGATCTCAAGGAGCAGTTCGGCGGCACGAAGGGCGACTCGTGGGGCTATAGCGAGTCGGTCACGATCGATGGCAACAAGCTCGTCTGCACGCCCGGCGGCCCAAAGGCCACGATGGTCGCCCTCGACAAAAAGACAGGGCGTCCCCTGTGGGCCTGCCCGGTCCCGAACGATCCCGGCGCCGGCCATGCCTCGATCGTGATAGCCGAGGTGGGGGGCAAGCGGGTGTATGTGACGACGACCGCCGGTGGGGCCATCGGCGTCGACGCCAAAACGGGCAACCTGCTTTGGACGTATCCGATCGAACGGACCACCGCCGTCATCCCCACGCCGATCATCCGAAAGGATCTCGTCTTCTTCTCAGCAGGCTACAAGCGGGGCGGGGCACTGCTGCGGCAGGTGCCCAAGAGGGGCCAGATCACGATCGAGGAGGTCTATCCCTTGAACACCGAGCTTGCCAATAAGCATGGCGGCATCGTGCTCGTGGGAGACCATCTCTATGGTGACTCCGACGACAAGGGCATTCCGTTCTGTGCCGATCTCATGACCGGCAAGCTGGCCTGGAAGGAGCGGGGCAGCGGACGAAACTCCGCCTGCGTGGTCGCGGGCGACGGCCATGTCTATGTGAAGTATTCCGACGGCACGCTCTCGCTCGTAAAGGCTGACCCGTCGGGTTATCACGAAGTCAGCAGCTTCAAGGTGCCCGGCAGTGGTGATCGCCCAAGCTGGGCTCACGCCGTGATCCTCGATGGCCTTCTCTTCCTCCGCGAGGGTGACGCCATCCTCTGCTACGACATCCGGGCCAAGTGACAGCTATCCAAGGAGCGTCCAGAGCTTCGGGCCGAACACGATGCAGGCGAGCACGACGGCGGTGAACACGGCCGCCATGACGCCCCCGCTGGCGATGTCGAGGGCATCGCGGAGGTTGTCGTCGGGGTAGCGACCAACGGCCTTCGCCATCGCGCCTTCGCCATCGCCTCGATGGACGTGTTGAATACCTCGGCCATGAGCACGAGACCGATCCCGAGCGTCACCATGCACCACTCGGTGGGCGAGGCCCCTAGCCATGCGGCGAGCCCCACCGCGAGAGCAGCCGCCGCGAGGTGGGGGGCAAAGCTCGACTGCGTGCGGACAGCGACGAACATCCCGCGAAACGCGTCGTAAAACTTCCCAAGCCAGGATCGAGGTGGCGGCTTCACGGGCGTGGTCAGACTTCAGCCCACCTTCACGTAGGGGTCGCCCTTCTTCCAATTGCACGGGCACAGCTCGTCGCTCTGCAGCGCGTCGAGGACGCGGAGCACCTCGGCGACGTTGCGGCCTACGCGACCCTGGTTCACATCGACCCACTGGATGATGCCATTGGGATCCACAATGAACGTGGCCCGCAAACAATACCCCTCGGTCTTCTCGAGGATGCCCAGTTCGGGGGCGAGCTTCTGGGCGGCGATGAGCGGGTAGTCCAGCTTCTCGAGGTCAGGATGGGCACGCCGCCAAGCGAGATGGGAAAACTCGTTGTCGGTGCTTCCGCCGACGACGCTCGTATCGCGATCGGCAAAGGCCTTGAGCTGCTTGTTGAACTCGGCCAGTTCCGTCGGGCAGACGAACGTGAAATCCTTGGGATAGAAGAAGTAGACCACCCACTTACCCGCGTAGTCGGCGCTCGAAAGCAGTTTCACGTCGTCCTTGCCGGTGCCGACGCAGGCCTGGCACGCGAACTGAGGAAACGTATCGCCGACGGTGAGCATGGGGAATCTCCGGGGTGCCTTTGGTGGGGAACCCGAGTCTACGGGCGGCCCCCAAAGGGTTCAACACGCCTCTTGATGCCGCCTGGCACGCGCGCGGGGAAGAGAGCATCACTCACCGCTTCTGGCACGTCGAGCAGTACACCGTCGTTCGTCCGGCGATCACCCGACTCCGGAGCGTCGCCTGGCATCGGCGACACTCCCGGCCCCCGCGTCCATACACCCGATGCTCGAACTGAAACCCTCCGGCCCGGCCGTCGGCATCGACGTAGTTTCGCAGGGTGCTTCCCCCCGAGGCCAAAGCCCGCTCGAGCAGGTCGCGCATGGCGTGTACGAGTTGCTCCACGGCCTCGGCCTTCAGTCGGTGGGCCTGCCTGAGCGGATTGAGCCCGCAGGTGAAGAGCAGTTCATCGACATAGATGTTTCCCAGGCCGGCGACGACGGACTGATCGAGGAGCACTGCCTTGAGGCCGCGGGTGGTGCGGCGCAGGCACGCGTGCAGCGTGGCCGGTTCGATCGTCAAGGCGTCATCCCCCAGCCTGCTCCAGCGGGATGTGACGAGAGCGGCCTTCGTCGGGAAACACCAGACGCCGCCGAACCGCCGCGGATCATGAAAGGACACGACCCGACCATTGTCGAGATGCCAGATGATGTGGGTGTGTTTCTCGGAGGCGGGTGGCAGCGGCGGCGAATGGTGCACCACCGATCCAGTCATGCCAAGATGGATGCACAAGGCCGGTGATGCTTCGTCATCGCTCACCACGGCCAGTTGCTTGCCACGACGATCGAGCAGGGTGACCGTCCGGCCCTCAAGCAATGCCGCCCGCATGGCCTTTGCCGTTCGCGGTCTCGTGCTACCGAAGTCCACCACGTCTGCCCGGCGGAGCTCCACCCGCTCGATCCGTCGGCCCATGACATGGGCGGCAAGCGATCGTCTGACCCGTTCGACTTCTGGAAGCTCTGGCATGGCGACAGCTTATGACACTGCCGCGGCTTGGCGATGTGAGCGAGGATCTTCCGGATCGGTGGGCCGGGGGTTCGTTGCAACCGGAGGAAGGCCATGGGTGGCAATCGTGTTCGGCACGGCGACGGCAGCGTGCGGGTGAAAACCCCTCAATAAAAAAGTCCAGCAGTGCGCATACTGGATAGCAATGAACGACCTCCCCGCCCTGCGCTCCCGCGATCCCCTTGCCTGCCACGATCCTGCCACCGGCCGGACGGTGCTTGTGGCACCACGCCGGGACGAGCGGCCAGACGACGACGCCCTGGCCACCGAAGGTGGACCCCCCACGACTTGGTGCCCCTTCTGCGCGGGCAACGAATCGCGAACACCGCCGCCGGTCTTGGTGGCCCCTGGCGCGACGCCTGATGCCTGGCTCGCACGGATCATCCCCAACCGATATCCGTTCGTCGAACACGCGCCGCCAGAGTCGCGTGTTCTCGTCGATAGCCACAGGCCGGCCCACGGCATTCACGATGTCGTCATCGAATCGCCGCGGCACGACTCCTCGATCCTGACGGTCGCCGCCGATGCCTGGCAAGCGTCGTGGTCGCTCATTCAGCGTCGTCTCGCATCGCTTGCCTCCCGCAGCGATCTCACGTGGGGCACGGTCTTCAAAAACTCGGGGCCGCAGGCAGGAGCGTCGCTTGCGCATGTTCACAGCCAGCTTGTGGCCATCGATTTTGTGCCAGCAGCGCTTGCTGCTGAGCTTGCCGCGGCAGCCTCGCGGGCCGATCTCTTTGCCGACATGCTCGCTGAGGCCGCTGCCAGCGGTCGCATCGTGAGCTCGCGTGGCGACCTCGTGGCGATCGTGCCCGTGGCGCCGCGTCAGCCGTGTGAGACCTGGATTCTTCCGACGTTGCGCGAGGCCCACTTCCATGCCACAAGTCCCGCGCGGGTGGCGGCTCTCGCTGAGCTTGCCCGCGACATCGTCGGTCGGATTGCCGGCGTACTCCCGAAGAGCGACTACAACTGGTGGCTCCACGAAGCACCGTGGCATGATGCCGGCCCGGTGGCCGACCGCTGGCACTGGCACCTCGAGATTCTGCCGCGCACGACGCCGCTTGCCGGCTTTGAGCTGGGCACCGGCTGCCACGTTACCGCATGGCCCGCTGCCGAAGCCGCCGCCCGGCTGCGGGATGCGCTTTGAAGTCGGTCCAAGGAATGAATGGGCTCCTTGAAAGATCCGCGAGGGGTTGTGCGTGTCGTAGAGCCGGCGTTGTAGGCCGAGCACAGCCAGGATGGCGAAGCACGGGCTACACCGAGTGAGCGAAGGGCACGGATGCCCGTAGCAAAACGTCCGGCTCTCGCGGCACGGGCAAGCCCGAGCCGTCGGCGACCAAGACGGCTGCCCGCCCGTCGGCAAGGTCTTGCCGACCGGCACAGCCAGCATGGATGACACTCCTGAGGCCCCCTCAGGATGGCGGTCCACCGCCAAAAGGGTTTGGCGCGGAGAGAGAAGACCCTGACAATCGTTTCACGGCGCGGGCCTTGCGCGTCATCCATCATCTCCGCTTCGTCGCAGGAACTCTCCCGGCATGTCTCCCGCTGTCCGTCTTGTCTTTGTCCTCCACGACCACCAGCCGGTGGGCAATTTTGACGGCGTCATCGAGGCAGCCTGGCAGGACTCCTACCAGCCGATGCTCGAACTGCTCGAGCGGCATCCGCATGTGCGGGTGGGCGTCCACACGAGCGGGCCGCTGGCCGAGTGGCTCGACCGGCATCATGGCGACTACCTCGACCGACTCGCCCGCCTCGCGGCCCGCGGCCAGGTGGAGATCGTCGGTGGTGCGTTTCAAGAGCCCGTACTCGCGATGCTCCCCTCGCGGGACCGCATCGGGCAGATCGCACAGTTCAAGAGCTGGCTCGAGCGCCGCCTCGACACCACCGTCAGCGGCATGTGGGTGGCCGAACGGGTCTGGGACTCTGGCATGACCGAGGACATCGTCGCTGCGGGCATGCGCTGGACGATCCTCGACGACTCGCACTTCAAGGCCGCGGGCCTCCCCGAAGATGTGCTCGATCGACACTGGCTCACCGAGTCGGACGGCGCCACGCTTGCCGTGTTCCCCGTGAGCGAGCGGCTGCGGTATGTGATTCCGTTTGCGGCGCCCGAGGCAACAATCGAACACCTCCGATTCCTCGCGAGCCGGAGGCACGGCGCCCTTGCCGTGTTCGGTGATGACGGCGAGAAGTTTGGCGTCTGGCCCGACACCTACCGTGCCTGTTTTGAAGAAGGCTGGCTCGAAAAGTTTTTTTCGCTCCTCGAGGCCAACCGCGACTGGGTTTCGATGTGCCTGCCGAGCGAAGTGGTCCGCGAGGTGCCGCCGGCCGGCACGGTGTGGCTGCCCGAATGCAGCTACCGCGAGATGACCGAGTGGGCCCTGCCGCCGGAAGCTCAGCTTGCCTGCCTCGACGCACGGCAGGCCACTGAGGCCGACTTGAGCCTTGCGGGGGTGACACGGTTCATGCGGGGCGGCACCTGGCGGAACTTTCGGCGGCGGTATCCCGAAACCAACGAGATGTATGCCCGGATGATGACGGTGAGCGAGCGGGTCGATGCCCTGCGGGGAAGTGCCACTGCCGACTCTGGTCTCGTCCATGAAGCCGAACAGTCGCTGTACCGTGGCCAGTGCAATTGTGCGTACTGGCACGGTGCCTTTGGCGGCGTCTACCTGCCCCACCTTCGCAACGCGATTTTCCAGGAGCTCATCGCTGCCGATCTCGCCTGCGATCGTGCCGAAGGAAGGCCCGAGACCTGGGTCGAGGCCACTGCCGCCGACTTTGATTTTGACGGGCGGACGGAAGTTCGGCTCGCCAATGACGGCCTCGATGCCTGGCTCGCGCCAGCGAAGGGCGGCATGCTGTACGAGCTCGATCTCAAGGATCAGCGGCACAACCTCCTCGCCACGCTCGATAGGCGACCCGAGGCCTATCACGCCCAGGTGCTCGCCGGGCCTGGAGCAGCACGCAGCATTGTGGATCCGTCGCAAATGGCGATCTTCAAACAAGCTGGGCTCGAAAAAATGATCCGCTACGACTCGACCCGGCGGAAGAGTCTCGTGGATCATTTTTGGGATGTGGGCACCGCCGCAGTGGCGGTCGTCGAGGGCCACGCCACGGAGCGGGGAGATTTTGCGACGGGGACATACGAGGCAAGCATCCGTCGCAACCCCGGCCGCGTGCAGGTGCTCTTGTCGCGTGCGGGGAATGTCTGGGGCGTTCCGCTCACGCTCTCCAAGGCTGTCACGCTCGAAGAAGGCTCGCGGTCGCTCGAAATCGCCTACAAGCTCGAAGGCCTGCCGCCTGACTTCAAGCAGCATCTGGCCGTCGAGTTCAACTTCGCGGGCATGCCGGCAAGCGCCGTGGGACGACGGTTCCAGAATGAATCCGGTGGCGACCTTGGCGACTTGGGCGATTGCCTCGACCTCGCGTCCTGCAAGCTGATCGGCCTCGTGGATGGTTACATGAACATCGACGCGAAGCTCGCCATTACCCCAGCGAGCAACGGCGTGCAGGCCGGCCTGTGGACGTTTCCGATTCAGACGGTGAGCCAGTCAGAGAGTGGGTTTGAGCTCGTGCACCAGTCGGTCGTGGTGATGCCACACTGGATCGTCACTCCCGACGCCGACGGCGTGTGGAAGGTGGCAATGCGACTCGTGCTCGGCGCGTCCCGCGAGCCGTCCACAGCGACAACAGCCTGCGCGACCGAGCACCCCGTCCGCGCCGCCGCGGGGTAGCTCTTCGCAATGGAATCTGCACCCGACCAGGCCTCGACGCGGAAGACTACGTTTGCGAGATGGTCGCGATCCTTCGCAATCGGTCTGTACGCAATGATGATGGTCGCGGGTGCGGTCCAAATACTCTCCCCCGAGAATGGAGCGGTTTATCTCACCTGCGCGCTGCTCTGTGCCCTTCTGGCCACGGGCTGGGCGGATTGCGATACACGAGCCCGCGGGATCACGATTCTGCCGGTCTTGTACATGCTGTACTTCATTTTTTGGCCAGGCGGGGCCGTTGTCTACTTGCTCTATCGCTCGGGCTCCGCGGGCTCATGACGGCGGTCATTCACGGGCTCGGACTGGCGGCAACGTTTGTCGCATCGTTCTATGCAACCTTCTATGGCCTGCACTTCGCGGGTCTGCTCGATAGCCGATATTACCGATAGGCTGATTCCTATCGCTGCGGGGCTTTCGCCATACTTGCTGCCATGCCTGATGAATACGAAAAGTATGAGAAGGCCTGCGCAACGATCCGTGCGGAGAACGAGGTCTGGTTCATCAAGAAAGCGATGTGGGCATCCCCGACCACGATCAAGAGCAATGCCGCCAGCCTCAAAACGTTCTACGCGTCTATGTGCGAACGCGGCGACGTGAACGCCCAAGACGTCGCAGACCTGCGCCTCACCATTCGCGAAAACATGGAGGAGTGGATCGCAACCGTGCAGCGGTACGACGACCCGGATATCACGGATATGAACGAGGTCTGGGGCTTTTGAACGCGCAGGCAGGCTCCGCGCCTTCCGCACAACTGGCGGTGCTCCACACGAGATCATCGCGAGGTAGCGTTTCGCCATGGTCGAATGCATTGAAGTGTTCTTCGCCGGCCACCGCCTAGGTCAGCATGAGCACCCTAATCTCTCGCATCACGATTGATCCGTTCGTGTGCCATGGGAAGCCATGCGTCCGTGGGCTCGGGTATCCCGTCGAGACGCTGCTTGAGTTGCTCAGCGCGGGCATGGCGACCGCCGAGATTCTGGCCGACTACGAGGATCTGGAGCGTGAGAATCTGCTCGCCGTCTTGGCCTTTGCGGCCATGCTCGCGCAGACCCGACGGCTTCAACGGGCACCATCAGCAACCGCGAATGAGAGGCGCTCGTGGTCCCCCTCATCCCGGACATCATCGATGCATTCTGCTCGCACTCGTTCATCGAGCGTGGGCAGTCCGGGATGATTGTTCGGGTGTAGGTACTTCATACGAACGCGGCACGGTTCCACCAGTTTAGTGGCGGCGAGAAGGTTGCGCTGCCGTGGGGCAGGAGCGTGACTGGGACGCCGGGCAGATGCCGGGCGATCTCCGCGAGGGTCGCGCGGGTGATGGCGGCATCACTTGCCGGCCCGTCATCGGGGCGTGACGGAATCACCTGCGAGAGCACGCAGGCGGCGACGTGAAGCCCTTCGGCCCGCGCTGCCATCACCGTCGCGAGTGTACGGCCGATTCCGCCGAGGCGTGCGGCATCGATCACGATGATTGGGAAGCCGAGGTCGCGTGCAAGCTCCACGCCCAGCGTGTGTTCGCCGAGCGGTGAAAAGAGTCCGCCCGCCCCTTCCACGACGACGATCTCGCTCTCGCTCGTCCAGCGCGAAAGGCCGTCACGGAGAAGTTGGTCATCGACCGAGCGGCCTTCCGCGCTCGCCGCATGTGGTGGCGCGAGCGCGGCTTGAAACACCTGAGGGCACACGGCCGCCGGGGTGAGTGGCCGGCCAGCGGCCTCCCAAAGCAAAACAGGATCGCCACCAGGTGCGTCCGCGGAGGCGAGTCCACTGGCCGCTGGCTTGTAGACACCCACCCGCCTGCCAGCGGCGACGAGCGACGTGACGATCGCCACCGCCGCGGCTGTTTTGCCAACGTCCGTGTCGGTCCCGGTGATGAAGAGGCCACGGCAGTTCATGTCGCGTCGGTCTGAGGTGAAGACACCATTGCTCCATGAGCTAACCGGTTCTATACTTGCAACACAAATGAGAACGATTCTCAGTCCTTCTGTTGCGGCGTGTGAGCCTCGTGCCCAGGCGAGCGGCCTGTCGAGCCTCGAGGGCGTTGGCATCGGTGCGTCAGTCCGCGTCGCGGACGTCGCCGGGGACGATGCCGTGGCGATCCGTCTTTTGGAGATGGGTCTCACGCCGGGGGTGATGGTCCGCGTTGCGGGTCGGGCCCCGTTTGGCGACCCGCTCGAACTGGAGCTGCGGGGATATCGCCTTTCGATCCGCCGTGCCGAAGCCAGGCGAGTGACGATTCATTCTCCCTGAGCGACTCTTCCTTCGGCCGCGGCGATTCATGCACAAGCTCCAAGACGGCCAGGCTTCGACCCGGCTCACCGTGGCCCTCCTAGGCAACCCCAACACCGGCAAGAGCACGCTCTTTTCCGCAGTCGCCGGTATCCCAACGCGGGTCGGCAATTTCCCCGGGGTCACCGTCGAAGAAAAGATTGGCCGACTCCGCCACGTCGGTCACGAGATCGACCTCGTGGATCTGCCCGGCACCTACAGCCTCATGGCTCAGGGGCCCGACGAGCAGGTGGCCGTCAACGTTCTCTATGGCCGGCAGCCAGGGGTGCCGAAGCCCGACGTCGCGGTCGTCGTGGTCGACGCCACGAACCTCGAGCGCAGCCTCTTTCTGGCCACGCAGGCCACCGAGGTCGGCCTCCCGATGGTCGTGGCGGTGTCGCTTGCCGACGTGAGCGACCGCAAGGGAATCGCGATCGACATGGGGAAACTTTCGCGGCGACTCGGCTGCGCCGTCGTCCGCGTGGCCCCGCCGCGGGGCGAAGGACTCGATGCCCTTAAAGATGCGATCCTTGAGGCCCCAGCGCGGGGACGGCCCCCTGCGTTTTCTATCGAGCATGACGACGCTGACAACGGTCGTCCGCCAGTTGCCCGCGACGCGATCGCCCGCTACCGGGCCATCGAACGGCTGCTATCGGACGTCGTCCATCGCCGCCCGACACGCCCCCTTTCTGAAGACCGCATCGATTGGCTTCTCACGCATAGGCTCTGGGGCACGCTCACCTTCGCGGCCGTGATGCTCACAATCTTCAGTTCGATTTTTTGGTTGGCCGCGCCGCTGATGGATCTCATTTCCGCCGGAGTGGATGCTGTGGCCGCTCAGGTTGGGGCAGTCCTCCCCGATGGTGCCCTGCGCGATCTCGTCGTCGATGGTGTGATGGCGGGTATTAGCGGCGTCGTCGTGTTTGTGCCACAGATCGCGCTGCTCTTTTTCTTCATCGCACTCCTCGAGGGCTGCGGCTATCTGGCACGCGCCGCGTACCTCATGGACCGCCTGCTCGTGGGCGTCGGACTCTCCGGCAAATCCTTCATCCCGCTTTTGTCGTCGTTTGCCTGTGCGATCCCTGGCATCATGGCGGCTCGCACGATCGAGAACCGCCGTGACCGGCTCCTCACGATCGTGGTCGCGCCCCTCATGAGCTGCTCGGCACGGTTGCCGGTCTACTTGCTCCTGTGCGGTGCCTTCGTCCCCAACGTCGCCGTCGGCATTTCCTTCCTGCGACTCCCGGCGGTCGTGCTGGCGTCGATGTACGCCCTCGGCGTTGTGGTCGCTGCAGCCGTCGCCTGGCTGCTTTCGAGCACAATTTTTCGAGGGGACCCGCAACCGTTCGTGATGGAGCTGCCCGGCTGGCGATGGCCGCAGGCCGCGGTTGTCCTCGAACGGGCTCGGGAAGCAGCCTGGTCGTTCCTGGCGAGCGCCGGCACGGTCATCCTCGCGGTGAGTGTCGTCGTGTGGGCGCTTTCGAACTATCCGAAGAACGAAGACCTGATTGCGTCCGATATGAAGGCCGAACGAGCGGCGGTTGAGGCCCGGCTTATCGATCCGGCCACGCCCGATTCGGAGCGGGAAGTGCTCGCGGAAGAGCTTGCTGCATTCGCGACGCCAGAAGGCGCCGAAGCGGCCCGTCGCGGAGCGATCCAGCGGCAGAGCATCCTCGGCCGAACCGGTCGGTTCATCGAACCGGTCGTCCGGCCCTTGGGCTGGGACTGGCGGCTGGGCTGCGCGGCGCTCGCGAGTTTTCCCGCGCGGGAAGTTGTTTTGGGAACGCTTTCGGTGCTCTATAACCTTTCACCCAATGACGATACCGACGAAGGGACTGCCCTCACCCAGCGGCTCAGGGCCGCCCGCTGGGACGACACGAATCGCCCGGTCTTCACGCTGCCGGTGGCCCTGTCTGTGATGGTGTTTTTCGCGCTGTGCGCCCAGTGTGCCAGCACGCTCGTGGTGATGGCCCGCGAGACAGGTTCTTGGCTCTGGCCCGTGATCACGTTTGTGTACATGACGGTGCTCGCGTGGCTTGGAGCCTTCGCGATCTATCAGTTCGGCACCTGGATGGGCTGGTAACGATGCTCCAGGACGTCCTGGCAATCGCCATCGCACTCGCCGCCACGGCATGGCTTGCGTGGACCCTCAGGCGGCGCCTCAAAAAACCTTCCTGTGGTCCCACCGCAGGAACCCCACCCGGCACCGACGGATTCGTCGCGCTCGACGACCTTGCCGCACGCGCAAAAAATCGGGGCGACCCTAAGGATCGCCCCGATCGTTGATCTCGGTATTGATTGAGGTCCGCTTCGCGGCCCTCGATCAATACATGTCGTAGTCGCCGCCGTGACCGCCGCCAGCCTTGCCCTTCGATTCCTTCTTGGGCTTCTCGGCGATGAGGGCGTCGCTCGTGAGCAACAGCGTCGAGACGCTCGTCGCGTTCTGGAGCGCCGTGCGGGTCACCTTCGCTGGGTCGATGACACCGGCCTTCACGAGGTCTTCGTACACATTGCTCGCGGCGTTGTACCCAAAATTGCCGGTGCCCGCGAGCACCTTCTCACACACGATCGAGCCGTCCTGGCCGGCGTTTGAGGCGATCATCGAGAGCGGCGCCCGGGACGCCCGCACGACGATCTGGTAGCCGATCGCTTCGTCATCCGAGAGGCCCTTGGGCTTGAGCTGCGAGCAGGCCCGCAGGAGCGCCACACCGCCACCCGGCAGAATCCCCTCTTCGACGGCCGCCCGCGTGGCATGCAGGGCGTCCTCGACGCGGGCCTTCTTCTCTTTCATCTCGCTCTCGGTGGCAGCCCCGACGTTGATCTTGGCCACACCGCCGGAGAGCTTCGCGAGCCGCTCTTCGAGCTTTTCGCGATCGTAGTCGCTCGTGGAGTTCTCGATCTCGCGACGGATCTGCTCGATGCGACCCTTGATGTCGGCGGCCTTGCCGGCACCCTCGATGATCGTCGTGTTGTCTTTGTCGATGATCACTTTCTTGGCACGGCCCAGCTCGGTGAGGCCGAGGTTTTCGAGCTTCATGCCGAGGTTCTCGAACACCGCCGTGGCCCCGGTGAGGATCGCGATGTCCTCGAGCATCGCCTTGCGGCGATCGCCGTAGCCAGGAGCCTTGACGGCACACACCTGGAACGTGCCTCGGAGGCGGTTGATGACGAGCGTCGCGAGCGCCTCGCCGTCCACCTCCTCGGAGATAATGAGCAGCGGCTTACTGGAGTTCACGACCGCCTCGAGCAGCGGCACGATGTCCTTGACGCTCGAAATCTTCTTCTCAAAGACGAGGATGTAGCAGTCCTCGAGGACGCACTGCATCTGCTGGGCATTCGTCACGAAGTACGGCGAGAGGTAGCCGCGGTCAAACTGCATGCCCTCGACGAACTCGATTTCGGTCTTGAGGCTCTTGCCCTCGTCAACGGTGATGACGCCGTCCTTACCAACCTTGTCCATCGCCTCGGCCAACAGCTCGCCGATCTCGGCGTCGTTGTTGGCAGCGATGGCGGCCACCTGGGCCATTTCCTTCTTGCCCTTCACCGGAATCGACATCTCGGCGAGCTTGGCCCGAATGTCTTCGACGGCCTTCTCGATGCCAGCCTTCATCTGGATGGGATTGACTCCCGCCACGACGGCCCGGAGGCCTTCGTTGAAGACGGCCTCGGCAAGCACGGTCGCGGTGGTGGTGCCGTCACCGGCCACGTCGCTCGTCTTGCTGGCGACTTCGCGCACCATGCGGGCGCCCATGTTCTCGTAGACGTCCTCGAGGTCGATCTCCTTGGCGACGGTGACTCCGTCCTTGGTGACCGTCGGGGAACCGAAGCTCTTCTGGAGGATCACGTTACGGCCCTTGGGGCCGAGGGTGACCTTCACGGCGCGGGCGAGTTTCGAGATGCCGCGGCGCATTGCCTCACGGGCTTCCTGGTCGAATGCCATCATCTTGGCCATGGTGCGAATCTCCTGAGAAAGGGTTTTGAAGCTGGGGGTCTGAGTTGGGATCGTGATGTCGAACTGCGGGACTGAAGACGCCGCATCGCGCGGACGTCCAGCCCCAAAAACAATCAGCCGAGGATGGCGAGGATGTCGTCTTCCCGCATGAGGAGGAGCTCGTCGTCGCCGATCTTGAAAGGCTCGCCGGCGTAGCTCGTGAAGACGACGCGATCGCCAGGCTTGACCTGGAGCGCGTGGCGGATGCCCTTGAGATCACACTTCCCTTCGCCCACGCTCACGACGGTGCCGCGGGCGGGCTTGTCCTTGGCGGAGTCGGGCAGCAGGATGCCGCCGGAGGTCTTCTGCTCGCTCTGTTCACGTTCCACGACAACGCGGTCGCCGAGCGGAATGAGCGTTGACTTCTTGCGGGCGGGTTTGGTAGCGGTGGCGGTGGCTGACATGCTGGACGAAACCTCTTTCCTGAAGAAGGATTTTGGGGTGTGGATTAGAGCGGCGCGCCAGACGGCCATTCTTCGGAGACGGGGCCCATTTGGCCCTCGCTCGAAAACCTGCCGTCGCCGGCCCGTCGAGAGCCGGCAGACCCAAAGGAGAGCAAGTGGCGCGCCACATGCCAGGCAGTCCCCGAAAATACAGCCCTTGAACCTGTTTTCGTGGGGTTTCGGCAGGTTGATGGGCGATGCCGTGCCCGTCCTGTCGCACCTTGCCCTGCTGCCAGTTTGGCAGCGGCCGTGGCCTCCCTCATGGCACCCGGCGTCCAGAATCAGTAAGGTTCAGGCCTTCCCGCAGCCAGCGGGGCGGCGGAGGGATTCGGTCATGGCGACGCATCGGCGGATCGACGTTTCCAAAACGGGAGATGTCTCGGTCGTCACCTTTACCGATCCGAAGATCCTTGATGAGGCCGTGATCCAGGAGCTCGGCGGCGAGCTTTTTGGGCTCGTTGAGGTCGACAATCGCAAGGCCATCCTCCTTGATTTCACGGGGGTCGAGTTCCTCTCGAGCGCTGCCCTTGGCAAACTGATCACGTTCGACCGCAAGCTCAAGACAGCGAAGGGGCGGCTCAAGTTCTGCGGGCTCGTGCCGGGGATCCTGGAGGTGTTTCAGGTGACCAAGCTCAACAAGGTGTTTGACATCCGTGCCGAGCGAGCCGAGGCCCTCGCGGCGTTTTCGTGACACCTGAGTTCCGGATTTACCTTTCATAGGCCCGTTCGTCAGATCGATTCGACCACGGAACGCGTTGGAGCATTGGCGATGGCGGACAATGACCAGGCCGAGGTGTGGAAGCGATCGCTCACGCTCCCGAGTGCGCGTGGGTCGAGCAGGCTTGTGACAGATGACCTGCTCGAAAAGCTGGGGCACTATGGCTGGCCGCCCGACGACATCTTCGCGATTCACTTGGCCGCCGAGGAGGCGCTTGTCAACGCCGTCGTCCACGGCAATAAGCTCGATCCCGAAAAGACCGTCCATGTGGAGTGCCTCGTCTCCCCCGAGCTCATGCGAATCGAGGTCACCGATCAGGGTGAAGGATTCGATCCGAAGCGGGTGCCCGACTGCACGCTCGCGGATCGGCTCGAGTCCCCTGGCGGCCGTGGCGTGATGCTCATGCGGTCATTCATGACCCGGATCGAGTACAACGCCAAGGGCAACAGCGTCCTCCTCGAAAAACGCCGCGACCCGCCGCCCGAAGCGTAGCTGAGCCGCCACGGCTCCTGGCGTCGCCCCAGCCGGGCGAGCGACACGCCGGACCAGTCTCGATTTCAAGGGCAGAACCCGCTATTCTTCAGGTCTATTCCCCGATAGCTCAATGGTAGAGCGGCGGACTGTTAATCCGTAGGTTGTAGGTTCGAGCCCTACTCGGGGAGCTTCTTGCCACTCGGGCCACGAGTGGCGGTCAGAGGCGGGGGGTGGCAAGGCCGTCGGCCTCCGGCAAGCAGTCGATGACAAACGCCGAACCTTCCCCGCTATCGCTCTCGACCGTACCGCTGATCGGCGTGGCAGTGAACGCCGCCCTTGCCACCATCAAGATTCTCGCCGGGTTCTTCGGCAACTCCTACGCCCTCATCGCCGATGGCATCGAGTCCACCTCCGACATCGTGACGTCGCTCGTCGTGTGGGGCGGTCTCCGAGTCAGTGTGGCACCCGCCGATGAACGGCATCCCTACGGCTATGGCAAGGCCGAGGCCCTCTCCGGCATCGTCGCCTCCCTCGCCCTGTTGGCAGCGGCGGCGATGATTGCCTTCCAGAGCATCCGTGAGATCCTCACACCCCACCACCTGCCCCACTGGTCCACGTTGCTGGTGCTGGTGCTGGTTGTCGCCACCAAGTTGATCCTCGCTCGCTGGATCGGCGGCATCGGTGCGGAAGCCGAGAGCACGTCACTCCAAGCTGATGCATGGCATCACTGGGCCGATGCCCTGACCTCCATCGCCGCCTTTGTGGGCATCAGCATCGGCCTTATCGGTGGCCCCGGCTACGAACCTGCCGATGACTGGGCGGCATTACTCGCCTGCGTCGTGATCGTGTTCAGTGGCCTGAGCCTGCTGAAAATGGCGATCCGCGAACTATTGGATGCCGCCCCCGCTAAGGATTTCGAGCAGAAGGTCCGGGATTTGGCCTCGGGGGTCGAAGGTGTTCGGGCTTTGGACAAATGCCGGATTCGCAAGAGCGGCACCCGGTACTTCGTTGAACTCCATGTCGAGGTCGACGGGCACGCCACCGTGCAGCACGGTCACGAGATGAGCGGCAAGGTCCGCAGCGTCCTCAAAAACTCACCCCTGCGGATTGCCGACGCCTTCATCCACATCGAACCGGCCCGGCGGGATGTCTCGTGATGGCTCGCCATCAACTGCA
>Ga0163150_10000513_pt1 | contig 71915 bp, 69 predicted proteins | sample OliLakLV19P2IB_FD_148628 | JGI IMG/M metagenome (GOLD analysis project Ga0163150, IMG submission 148628) | Freshwater microbial mat bacterial communities from Lake Vanda, McMurdo Dry Valleys, Antarctica - Oligotrophic Lake LV.19.P2.IB | ecosystem: Environmental > Aquatic > Freshwater > Lake >... | reverse complement strand
CAGTATTCTCGAGGAAGTAGTAAAGAGTCACTAGCAGCCGCGACGGTAGAACAACCTAGTATCGATATGGGAGGTGGTGTGCAGCTGGTAGAAGTAGAAGCAAATCCCGAGATTCCGGTTGAAGTTGAGGGTTTTATTCAGCATGTAGAAGATCATCAAGCTCAGTTTCAGCAAGAAATTGTGATTGCTGATGGCACGGTCAACGTTCAGCCATTGCCGTCTCAAATGCAGTCGGTAATTGTCTTGCCAATTACTCCTGAGACTGAAGCCGCCGGAAAAACAAAAGGGCCGAGTTGGAGTGTTCGCTGGTTAGTGGAATGGAGTCGAAAGTTAATGAAAATGTTCAGCGGAAAAATAGTATATAGAGAAGCATAGCTATGGGTGAATCCTTTGATGTACTGCTTGCTCGAGCAATTAGTACCCTCACTAGTATTGTGTTAGTCATCTTACTGATCGTATTAGTTGGGGTGTTCTTTTACATGGTGGTGCAGTGGCTAAAGCACCGTTACCGAGAAGACTATGCCTTGGACTTTGTGACCCTGTTTATTCGCTTGCCTCGTGATAGTGAGATCAAGATTGATGCAGCTGAACAGATGTTCGCCGGTCTTTACTCCCTCAAAAAAATTGGGTTGTTCTCATGGATGAAACCAGAAGATTTATTCTCCTTTGAGATTGTAGCTCTCAAGGAGAGTATTAGTTTTTATATTAGCTGTCCGCGAAAAATTCGTGATTTGGTAGAAAAACAAATTCATGGCGCATATCCTACTGCTGACATTAGAGAAAATGACGAAGTTAATATTTTTAATGAAAATGGCAAAGTTGCCTTTGCGGCTTTAAGGCTGGAAAAGGGTAACTACCTGCCGATCAAAACGTATAAAGATTTACCGACTGATGGTTTGTCTTTAATTACGTCTGCGTTATCAAAGATGGGTGATGGTGAGGGAGCCATGGTCCAGTTTTTGCTCCAGCCAGACGGTAGAGGTTGGCAAAAACAGGGCCGCTCCTACATTTCCAGTGAGAAAAAGCGGGAGGCTGATCCAGATAAAGCTACCTACAATCACGACCCTAAAGAGATGGAAAGTGTGGGCAATAAGATTGAAAAACCAGGCTTTCGAGTGGCAATCAGGGTGGTGGTTTCAGCCAAAACAGATCAGGTAGCAGAGTCACATTTGAATAACATCCTGGGTGCATTTGCTCAATTTACATCGGCCCACAATAACTTTAGAAGGGTTAACCTATTTTTCAAACATTTGTTCATGGTCGACTTTATTTATCGGTATATGCCGCTATTTAAGTGGCGAATCTCGGTTCTAAATACTGAAGAAATGGCGAGTATTTTTCATTTGCCAAATAAGACGGTGGAGACTCATCATATTCGGTGGCTACACGCCAAAAATGCACCAGCCCCAAATAATATTCCAAATGAGGGTATGTACCTAGGGACTTCACGCTATCGAGGAGAAGAGCGTAAAGTTTTTATGAACCTCAATGACCGCCGCCGCCACATGTACATCGTGGGAAAAACCGGTACCGGAAAATCCGAGTTCTTAAAAGAAATGATTTTGCAGGACATTGAAGCCGGACATGGTGTGTGCGCTATCGATCCACACGGTGAGTTTGTTGAGGATATTTTGCAGTTAATGCCTCCAGAACGAGCCGAGGATGTGATTTACTTTAATCCCTCCGACTTGGCGCGACCTATGGGCTTGAACATGATGGAAGCTGACACTGAGGAGCAACAGCACTTTGTAGTCAGTTCGATTATCGGTCTGATGTACAAGCTGTACGATCCACACCGCACCGGTATTATCGGACCCCGATTTGAGCATGCGATTCGGAATGCCATGTTAACGATCATGAGTCGTAAAGGGACTACGTTTATTGAGTTAGTTAGGGTGTTGACCGATAGTAAGTATGTTGATGAAATGTTGCCCTTTGTGAAAGACCCGGTGGTCCGTCGATACTGGACTGATCAAATTGCCCAGACCAGCGATTTTCATAAGTCAGAAGTTCTGGACTATATCGTTTCCAAATTTGGCCGATTTGTGACTAATAAAACTATGCGCAACATCATTGGTCAGTCAGAAAGCTCGTTTAACTTTCGGAAGGCAATGGATGAGAAAAAAATTATTTTATGTAACCTCTCCAAAGGTATTTTAGGTGAAGAAGACGCAAAGTTTTTAGGTTTGATTCTGGTGCCTAAAGTTCTAACGGCAGCCATGAGCCGTCAAGACGTGCCGATGGATCAACGAAATGATTTCTTCTTGTACGTCGATGAGTTCCAGAACTATGCAACGGAAGATTTTGCGGTGATTTTATCTGAGGCTCGAAAGTATCGGTTGAACCTGACTGTGGCCAATCAGTTTATTGGCCAGATTGATGAAGAAGTCAAAAACGCAGTGTTTGGTAACGTGGGTACCTTGATCTCATTCCGAGTCGGTGTGCCCGATGCTAACTTTTTGCAGCATGAGTTTTCACCGGTTTTTAATGAAACCGATTTAGCTAACATTGAGAAGTATCATGTCTACATCAAAACCATTGTCGGCAACGAGCCCGTGCCCGCTTTCAGTATGTCTCTGGAAAAAGACATGGACGAGGTGACTGCCAAGATGAATCCTAAGTTGGCCGAGATGATTCGACAGCTATCTCGACTGAAGTATGGTAAAGATAAGTCCATCGTTGAAGCCGAAATGCAGACCCGTTCTAACTTGTAGGATCTAGTTTGTAGGTGGAGTAGTGGTGGAGTAGCGACTGGTATAGTCTTTGACCACTTCTTGGCAGTATGAGTAGCGAGCATACTCAAAAGCTCTTTGAGTTAATGGAGGTTGGGAGTCGCTGGCCTGAATGTGGGAGCCGAGTACAACGCCGGCTTTACTCGCACTTTCTTCTGTTTTTGATGTCAAAATAGAAATTCCATCCCGAGTGGTTTGGGTAACCGTTTGAAGCTCCGGCCGATTAATGATGTTAATTGCGTTTTTAAGTTGCGCAATTCGTTCTGTCGGAATTAAGCCCCTTTGTGCAGCAGCAAAGACGCCACCGACGGCAATCGCCAAGAACAACACAATTGCAAACAGACTTTTGATAATCTCCATGGTTCTAGTATACCTGATGTTCAACTACTCGTAGCGCAAGGCTTCGATGGGAGAAAGTTTAGCTGCACGACGAGCCGGTGCTGCGCCAAATACCAGGCCCACAGCGGTGGAGACACCGAAAGCTAAAATGACGGCCTGCATAGTGACTTTTGCGGGGAAGAATGCTTGGATAGCTAGTGAACCTAAGTAAGCTATCCCTAAGCCGATTAGTCCCCCAATGATGGACAGGAGTGCCGCTTCAATCAGGAACTGAAGTAGGATTACGTTTGGCGTGGCTCCGAGAGCTTTACGCAGACCAATTTCTCTGGTGCGTTCGGTTACGGAAACCAACATAATATTCATGATGCCAATTCCGCCCACAACCAGTGAAATAGCAGCAATACCTCCGAGGCCTAGAGTTAACATTCCCAGAATGCTGTTAATGGTTTCCAGGAGCTGAGTTTGATCAAAAACGGTGAACTCATCCTCTTCAAGATACTTCAATAGGTAATCCTCGATTGTTTCTTTGGCGGTTTCAACCTGGCTCTGGTCTTTGACAGAAAAGACGAGCGAATCTACAAGCTCAGTGTCAAAGTCAGCAAATAAAGTATTGATGGGCAAATACACATAGTTGTCAAAAGAAGGTCCCCCAAATCCGCCGCCTTTTTCCTCAAGCACGCCAGCTACCCGGTAACTACTGCTCTCAATTCGAACGTCTTTGTTAACTGGATCAACATTTCCAAACAGCTCTTCAGCAACTTTCGATCCCAGCATGACCACGCGTTCGCCTTTTTGATCGTCAGTTTTAGAAAACCAAATGCCTTTATCAGCCTTGGTGTTTTGAACCACCTCATAATCAGCAGTTACCCCATAAAGCGTCACGTTTTTGGTGGTTTGTTTATACTTCGCTTCACCGGTGCCTAAAGCCGTGGTGACGCCACCGGTAAATAACTCGCGGTGATTGCGCAGAATATCATCAGCATACCGTCGTTTTAACAGCGGTCGACTAGTTTGTATCATAGTTTGCTCTTGACTGCCAAAGCCGCCGCCTTCTCCAAAAGGATTGCCAGGGACAACATAGAGGGTGTTGGTGCCCAAACTGGCAAATTGATCGCTAACGTATGCTTGCAAGCCAGTTCCAATACTCGTCAATAACACTACTGAACCCACGCCGATAATGACGCCGAGCATGGTTAAAAAGGCTCTGACTTTATTTACCAGGATGGCTTTGATGGCTATTTGAAAAATAAAAGGCATACTACTTTTTTCTCTGCTGCTTGTCGCTCAAAACTTTACCATCCCGAAACACAATCCGGCGGCTGGCTATATTCGCCACATCATCTTCATGCGTCACCATAATAATGGTTTTTCCCTCATGAGACAGCTCAATTAATAGTTTTTTTATGTCATCACCACTCTTGGAGTCAAGATTTCCTGTGGGTTCATCAGCAAAAATAATACTGGGTTCATTTATGAGTGCGCGAGCAATGGCTACCCGCTGTTGTTGACCACCTGAAAGTTGCGAGGGAGTGTTGTGAAGCCGGTCTCCTAGTCCCACCCGCTGTAGCATTTCCACAGCTCGTCGTTTTTGCTCAGAAGCAGAGATTTTGGCATAGACCAGAGGGAGAGCCACATTATCAATAGAGGAGGTTCTGGGGAGCAGGTTAAATTGCTGGAAAACAAAACCGATCTCCTTATTTCTCAGCTGGGCTCTTTCGATTTCATTAAACTGAGTCACATCGGTGCCTTTAAGCTCGATAATTCCTGAGGTTGGTTCAGCTAATATGCTAGCAACTTGGAGAAAAGTAGATTTACCACTGCCTGAGGGTCCCATAATGGCTAGAAACTCCCCTTGGTTGACAGTGAGGCTTACCTGATCAAGAGCCTTGATGATGGTATCACCAATGCGATATTGTTTTGTAACGTCTGTCAGTGACAGTAAGGGCAAAGAGTTAGACATACCTAAGGCAAGACAACTTCATCGTTGGTGGTTAAACCCCTCATAACTTCGACATCGTTATCGGTCATGAGGCCGGTTTGAATCTCACGTTCTTCGGCGGTATTTTCACCAGTCCGAACGTCAACAAATGTTTTTCCATCTCGGTCGCGAGTAGCATCGAGGGGTATGGTGAGTACGTTTGTCCGGGTATCCAAAGTGATTTGTGCATCACCATTCATACCGAGGCGGTAGCGGCTGAGTAAATCACTGCCTGTCAGGGGAATCTCGACCACAAAGACAGTAGTTCCACTGCCGGACTGCTGGCTTTTATACGCTATGAAGTTGACGTTGCCTTGAATAGGTTCATTGGGATATGCATCCAGAGTTAGCTCCGTGGGCAAGCCCAGTTTAACCAGCGATAGATCAGACTCATCCACTGCTGCTAAGAAAACCAGGGAATCAGGATTAACCACCTCGAAGGCTTCACTAGCCAACACATTGACACCAACTACATTCGTGGGGCTAGTGACCAAAATTCCGGCAAATGGGGCAGACAGGACTGTGTTGCGAATGGCAATGTCACGAATTTCGACCGTGAGAACAGTATCATTCAGTTGAGTTTGTTCTTTATCAATTTCTCGGCGTTCGACTAAAGGTTCGACGGGGTAGTCACTACCATCTTGAGTGGTTTCCCAGTCAAGCCGCTCCCGAGTGTATGCGTTCAAGTCTTGTTGCAGTTGCTTTTGCAGCTGGGCCCGATCGATAGTGGCAATTGTCTGGTTTTTCTTGATAGAGTCACCAGTTTTTGCTCCAAGGTATACAATTTTTCCGCCAGCTGCGAATCTAAGGTTGGCTTTTTCTTTGGCATCCACGACCCCGGAAATTTCCAAGGTTTTAGCAATATCTTTAACTTCGGGTTTGGTAAATGTGAGGACTGGTTGAGCGGCCTGGGATCGGCGGTACAGGAAAAAACTGATGCCCAGAACCACCAACGTGATGATTCCGAGGAGTTTCCAGTGTTCTTTAATCCAAGTGATGGCTTTGTTTATTATAGTTTTGAACTTCGTCATTTTAAGCTTTACGACACTCACTCATCATATCACTTGAGGCAGAAATAACGAAAGTGGAATAAAAATAGTGAGCCGGGAGGGACTCGAACCCCCGACCAGAAAGGTATAAGCTTTCCGCTCTACCGACTGAGCTACCGGCTCACAATCCAATTATAACTCGAGAGGTAGAATTAAAAGGCACTGAAATGGTTCCAGGGTCTTAAATCAGCTGAGGTTTTTTTTAAAATTAAGAAGTCACAAGAGAGTGAGCCAACTCTTTTCAAAGCAGCATCACGAATAAATATAGATTTCAGAGAGTGCTTAGTTAGTAAATCATTTGTTTGTGGCACTAACTCGTATGGCAAATTTTCTAAAACAAATGACACTGCTTTCCTGATTGAGGGATTCCAACTGTTACGAAGGATTATCAACCCATTAATAGCTAGTAACTTGTTGCAAAAATGTAAATCCACCATTAGGCCATCAAAAAGTTCACAGGCATCAATAAAAAAAACATCAGCTAAAGTAGGCTCTGATGCAAGTTTAGTAGCTAAGTAGTGTTGAGTCGAATCATGTACTATTTTTATACTTTTTAAATTGAGTTCTTTTTTAACAGTGCTCAATAGCTGACATGATTTTCTATCACTTTCGACAACAGTGTGATGGTGAGGCCAATGACAGCAGTTTTCTATCCAGAGACAAGAAATTCCGAAACCGCCTCCAAGCTCGATGATGTTTTGAGGACGGCACTTTGAAAGTAGCTCTGTTATAAACAACCCCTGTATTTGAGTAATCGAGGTGGGAAATAATTTTTCTCTCGGTATATCAAAAAAACTGCTTGAGGAATATGCGTACTCAAGAGTCGAAGTAAGCTTGGACATTAGAGAAAGAGTAGCAATACGACTCCAATTCCTAAAGCTCCCAAACCTGCTTTCAGCCAGATTCCCCAGTCTTCAGCACCACTTTGTGGTAACTCAGCGGGTAGCTCAGGTTGGGTTGTTACCCCTGGGGTAACAGTAGTTCCGCCGGTGGCGTCGGTACAGCTGGCACTCTCTGGGTTGGTGGCTAGGCGACACGAACTATTGAAGCAGATGTGATTGGCATTGCTACAGTCGCCATTACTGACACAAGTGTCGTTGCAGCCAATAGCGACTTCATTCGTATCAGGCTGGCAGTTAGGACTACTGACATTGGTGGCTAATCGGCAGGTGTTATTCGAGCAGATGTAGCTACTACTGGCTCCAGCACATTGCTCGTTGCTGTCACACTGACTGTTGCAGGCATAGGTAGGCTTGTCGGGATTGTGGCAGGACTCACTACCGACATTTGTTTGTAAGCGACAGCGGTTATCGGCACAGACGTAGTTGCCATTCGCCGAGACGCACTGTTCATTTGTACTGCACTCACTGTTGCAGGCATACGTGGTGGTTGTGGTTTGACAACTTTCACTCGCTTGATTTGAGCTTAAGCGACAGCGGTTATCGGCACAGACGTAGTTGCCATTAGCGGTTTTACACTGAGTGGTGGTTTCGCACTCACTGTTGCAGGCATACGTGGTGGTTGTGGTTTGACAACTTTCACTCGCTTGATTTGAGCTTAAGCGACAGCGGTTATCGGCACAGACGTAGTTGCCATTCGCCGAGACGCACTGTTCATTTGTACTGCACTCACTGTTGCAGGCATACGTGGTGGTTGTGGTTTGACAACTTTCACTCGCTTGATTTGAGCTTAAGCGACAGCGGTTATCGGCACAGACGTAGTTGCCATTAGCGGTTTTACACTGAGCATCGGTATCACAAGCAGTATTACAAGCAAATTCAGCGGTTTCATCGCCAGCAACCACAAAGCTGAGTGAGCAGGTGGCTTCTTGGATAACATCAGCGGATGGTTGAGATTCTGGTGCATTGGGAGCAACAGTTCCCGGGTTCAGTCGCTGTTGGAGTGATACCACGACGCCCGCCATTGCCAGGACGAGGAATAACGCCAGACCCAGGACAGTCACGACGGCGCGAGTTTCCATGCCGAAAATTTTCTTGGTGCCTTTAGGTGGAGGTGTGTTACTGCTTCCCGTATCATTACCTCCCACTGAGGTGGGTGATGCAGCTGACATTGTTGGCGCGCCATAAGCCATTGGCACAGGGTTTGAGGTCGGTGTCACTGGTGAGCTAGTGTTTGGGCGTGCATCAATCATGGTTCGTCTTTTACTCTAGTCCTTCAAAAGCATGACAGCTATCGTCCGAGTCGGTCAAACAGACCTGACATTGGGCGAAGAACTGGCCAGCTTTAGTAATAGTGTAGGCTTCGGATACGGCTCCAGTGGCCTGTAGGCTCACTCGACTTTCATCTGGTTCTACGATTCGGAAGATGTAGTGATCAACGCCCTCAACAGCTCCACAGGTGAACTTGACCGAGTCACCCATTTGCGGGTCATTTTCTCCTAGAGCAATTGGCGTACCATCACCGGTAGACATGGTGATGGAGCGACAGGCAGGTCCGACAACTGGTTGACAGCTGGTGGCTGAAGGATTGGTTCCTAAGCGACATCGGTTGCCGTTCTGGGTCGAGACACACCGCAGCTGAGCGTTGTCGCTTTGACATTGTGCATCGGTACTACAAGTACTGTTACAAGAATAGCTTGGCTCATCATCATCGTCATCATCATCTGGTGGTGTGGTTGGAGGGGTTGTTGGAGGTGTGGTTGTTTGACAACTGTTGTTTGGACAAACCTGGCGGTGATCAATTAGAGTTCCATCACAAGAAGCGGCATTACAGTGACCGTTGCTGCACGAGTTGTTGTTGCCATTTAAGACATCTACTTGAACACATTTACACAGGCGATTTGCTTCAGCTTGAGCATCAACTGCACCGGTGGTAACTCTAGGGGAGGTGACGGTACAGTGACCATTACTATCTAATTGATCGCAAGAGTGAACCGCAATACATCCTCCACCGGGAGCGGTACAGTTGTTTCCAGTACACTGTTGACCAGTTGGTGGTGGTGTTGCGAGCCCTCCGCCGATTCCCCCACAGCTGGCACTCACAGTGCATTGATCAACACCCCAAGTGTTATTAAAGCAAGTGAATGAGGGAATTGAGTTTGAACCACAGCCACTGGTGCCGCAGGCTCCCGTTTTTGTTTTTCCGTTAATACATTCTCCAGTAGTTAATCCTGCACATTTACCACTGACGCATTTACCACCGGCACATTGACTGGCCGCTACACAAGTAGATCCATCGTCCAATCCTTCGGTTGTGCTGCTACATTTGCCCGAGATACACTTACCAGAAGAACACTCTCCACCATTCGTACAGGCTGAGCCACCTGGCAGGGTGGCGGGTCCACCAGAGCATTTACCAGTTATACACTTACCATTAGCGCATTGACCACCATCCGTACACATGGATCCGTCAGACAGTTTAGCGTCAACTTTACACTTACCACCTTTTTCTACGACTTCACCATTGCTACAGCGGCACGCACCTGCGTCAATACCACCAGGAATATTACTTGAACCGGGAGGACAGGACACAGGAGGAGTGGTTGGAGTTTGGTCACAGGTAAGTCGACAAACGTTGTCACCACATTTTTTAAGACCACTACAGCAACTTTCGCCTGAGCCAGGTTTTCCGCCAAAGTCAACACAAGTGTTATATGCCTGCTGTCTCACATCCTGGTTAACTTGAGTTAAGTAGAGTCCGGCAGCTCCACCAATAAGCAGCAGGATAAAAAACAACCCGCCAATAATCCACTTCATAGGTGGCTTCTTTTTGACTGAAAGTTTCGAGTTACTTCCTGTTGCGCTAGCAACTGGATTTGAGGAAGTAGGAGCCGTGCTAGCAGTGGCAACTGGAGGCCGAGTGGTGCTAAAAACGCCGTCGGTGGAAGCAGGATTCATTGGTCGGACTGGGGTGGCGTTTATCATTTACGTGACAGACAAAAACAAAACAACGCATTTGCGTCTTTATCAGAATACAGACAGAAGGAGCCGAGCGTCAATAAGGAGAATGCCAAATTTTCACCAGTCTAGCTAAAAAGCCATCAAAACAACTCAGCCCAGATTTGCATCGCCGATCTCAGGTGGTTGAAGTATTCAGTTTTAGGTAGCTTCGTTTTTTTCGCTAGCTCGATGTAACACTCTTTGGGTGTCGATTTGCTCAGTTTGACTTGATCAACTGCCTGCCACAACTGCTCATTCATCTCAATGCCGGCAGCTTCTTTTTTTAAATTGGAAAAAGGATCAGAGGCTTTGCGATGTTCGACGAACGGCGCTCCATTTACCGCACCAAGTCCAAGATGGTCAAGAATTTTTTTGGCAAATATTCCGGCCCAAATATCATCAAAGCGATCGAAACCCCACTTGATACCGGCGCTATCGGTGCCCATGAGAGGAAAGTACATGATGGGAGCGATTTCTCTTCGAAACGCTAAGTTCATAGAGCACATCGGGAAGTAGCTGCCTGAGGGCAGAATCTGTAGAAAATGCTCGGCAAAAGTGGCTTTAAAATCAAGGTTATGTAAATGTGTCGGCCCATCGTGGTCAAGGACATTCGTCCATAACCCATGACTGAGCATTACCGGTGAGTCTTTTCTATTGAGGTAAGGCATTCCTCGAGTATACAGATGCCTGCTATCAGGATACGTATTGGTCCATTTTTTAGGCACAGACAACTCTAGATTTTGCTGATGCTGCGCAATTAATGAGTGGCCTTTGACCGGATAACAATCATCATCAAGAGTCACAATAATGTCAGCTCCCTGTTCATATGCCTTCAAAAATCCGTAGTTGCGAATGCCAGACACTCGGCGGGGGATGATCCAGCTATCTTTGCCTAGCTCCGCGTCTATTTCTTTCCAGGAGTAGTGGTGCGTATGGTTTCCCACTTCAGGAACAGACAGGGATTTCTCAGGGTGATCTTCACAGATAAAAATATCAACCTTATCGAGTTCAGATTTCCAATCAAGCAAGAAATCTAAAGTACGAATAGTGGGAACAATTAAGCTGATCTTGATCATAACAAGCCCAAGAATTTATCCCACTTTATCACTCTTTTCCAGAACTACAACTTTTAAACTGGACTTGAATATACCAGCTAAATAGCTTATGAAGAGATGATGAGATTCGTACAAAGAGTCGCTATTTTGGGGGGTAAAAGTCAGCTGGCGGCTGATATATATAGACATTTTACCGATAAAGGCTGGGAGGTAACTTTAATTTCTCGAGAAGAAGCTGACGTCACTAATTCGAACCAGCTACAGAGTGTTTTAGGTCAGATTCAGCCTCAGTTTGTGATTAACACTGCGGCTTATCATCAAGTTGATGAGGTGGAGACCAACCCGGTCAAAGCATTCGCCGTCAATGCTATTGCGCAAAAGCTGATAGCCGATGTCTGCCGCGACCAAGGATTGACCATGGTGTCTGTGAGCACCGATTATGTTTATGGTTTAGATAAAACTCGCCACCAGCCCTACACTGAGTCAGATCCGACAGCTCCTTTAAATGTTTATGGTTTGAGTAAGGCCGCTGGTGAGCAGATGGTACGCCGGTATGCTCCAAACCACTTTATTATCAGGGTAAGCGGTTTGTTTGGTCTGGCCGGCTCAGCCGGTAAAGGTGGAAACTTTGTCGAAACCATGATCAGACTCGGGAAAGAGAAAGGTCAAGTCAAGGTGGTTAATGATCAAGTGTTGTCTCCTACATATACGAAAAACATTGCGGAAAATCTATTTGAGTTGCTCCAAACTCAAAATTATGGAACATATCACCTGACCTCAACGGGTCATTGTAGCTGGTGGGAGTTCGCTCAAGAAATCTTTACTCAGCTGCACCTGGATGTGAGTTGTGAAGCCGTCGGATCTGAATTCTATCGCACGGTTGCTCAGCGGCCAATATTCTCTGTTTTAGCCAAGGATGGATTAGAGAAATTGGGAATTAACCACATGAATGATTGGCAGACCAATCTCCATTTATATCTTCAAGAAAAGGGGTATTTGTCATGAAAATACTGTCAGTGACGGCCTTGGCCATTCCTGAGGTTAAAGTCATCACTTTTCAAAGATTTAAAGATGAGCGCGGGTTTTTTACCGAACCATTTAGATCATCACAGTTTAAAGAGCTTGATTTCTTCGCCGGAAATGAAGTAGTGCAATTCAATCAAAGCTTCTCGCATCAGGGGGTTATTCGTGGCCTCCACTTTCAATGGAATCCCTATATGGGTAAGTTGGTTCGAACGATTGCCGGTCATATGGTGGACTTAGTTTTAGATATTCGTAAAGGCTCACCCACTGAGGGCAAAATAATTGGGTATGATATGCCGATGAACCCCGAAGCTGAGATGGATCAGTGGATCTGGGTGCCACCCGGATTTGCGCATGGGAATTACTTTTTGGAGGATAGCTCTATAGAGTATCTGTGCACTGGAGAGTATAGTCCAGGTAATGAGGCCGGCATATCACCTCAAGCTGAGGATTTAGATTGGACTCTCTGTGACAATATAATCCGTTCCCATTTTGAGCGGGTTTCTGCTACAGCAATTATTTCTGATAAAGATCTAGCAGGACTATCACTGGCTGTTTGGCAACAAGATGTGCGGTCCAGTGAATTTATGTATGGCAATATTTAACCTAATCGGCAGAAAGAAACTGTGAAAAAATCGATGGTTAAGAAAATTAAATCCGGTGGTGCTTCTGTTTTAGTTACTGGTGGCGGTGGCTATATTGGAGCCATTCTTGTCGAGGAGCTAGTGAGCAAAGGTTATAGCGTCAAAGTCTTAGATAGTTTGCTGTGGGGTGAGAGACCGTTGGCAAAATTCAAAGACAAAATTGAAGTGATCCAGATGGATATCAGAAACGTGACGCCTGATGTTCTACAAGGAGTTACTGCGGTAATTCATCAAGCGGGATTTTCTAACGACCCCATGGCTAACTACAATCCAGAAGCCAACTTTGAAGTAAATACGACAGCCACGATTAACTTTGCCAAGCTTTGTAAAAAGCAAGGCGTGAAGCGATTCACACTTGCATCTTCAGCGTCAATTTATGACCGAGGTTTTTTGGCAACTGACGATGTCATGCAAACAGAAGAAAGTGATGTTGAGCCTAAGGCAGCATACTCCTTGTCTAAATTCGAAGCAGAAAAAGGTTTGATTTCACTAGCTGACAACGACTTTTGTCCCGTAATTTTGAGACAGGGCACGGTTTATGGTTTTTCACCCCGAATGCGTTACGATCTGGTAGTAAATGCCATGGTTAAAACTGCCCTGGAAAAAAATAAGATAACGGTGTTTTGCGGGGGGGAACAGTGGCGACCTCTTGTAGATGTGCGGGACGTGGCATTGGCTCACATTGCGGCGATAGAAGCAGAACATTCACAGGTTTGTGGTGAGACGTTTAATGTGATGTACAAAAACTACCGAATATTAGAGTTAGCACACTGGGTCCAAAAAGTGCTCAGAAAAGAGCTACAACTTAATCCAGAAATTGAAGTTGATTACTCACCTCGTCAAGATCGTAGTTATCGGATTTCAGGAGAGAAGATCACTAAAGTCATGGGTTGGACTCCAACCACATCAGTTGAAGACTCAATTAAACACATGGTGAAGCAAATTCAGGCATATGGGTATGCGGATTTTTCACATCCTCGATATTTCAATATTGAGTGGATGAAAATGCTATGCGATGTCCAAGAGATTCTAAAAAAAAGTGGGAAGATTTTTTGATTTGCATAAAATTATGTTTACTCGATTCAATAAAGCTAGTGTCACTAACTGGATTAATTTTGTAATTGCAATGACTGAAAAAGAAATTAAAACTCGCTATAAACACACAGTTTTAGGATTTTTTTGGATATTGCTTAACCCACTACTGCAGATGGCCGTTATTGGGTTTATATTTCAGTTCTTTATGCCGGTGAAAATAGATAACTATTTTCTTTTTCTGTTCGCAGGTCTCTTACCCTGGAACTTTTTTTCCTACTCTATTTCTAAATCTACACCTTGCATTGTGTACGAGCGTTCCTTAATTCAAAAGGCATTTTTTCCAAGAGAGGCTATTGTTCTGTCAATAATTCTTTCTAACTTCTTTCATTTTTTGATCTCTCTGTTATTATTTGTGATTATTCTGTTCTTTCACGCTATTTTCTTTGAATTTAAGAATGTATTTGATTTTGGCTTTTTTTTAGTAAGGATACTCAGTTTAGTGCCTTTCTTACTATGGTTGACACTACTAACAAGTAGTTTCTCGCTATTTCTTTCAGCCTTGAATGTAAAATTTCGAGACATAAATTTTGTGGTACAAGCAGTACTTCCTTTATGGTTTTACGCCACACCTGTTATTTTTACACTCAATATATTGCCAACATTTTTACGTCCCTTATTTTACTTTAATCCGATGACGCCAATTATTGAAGGATTTCACTGGGCATTATTGAATATTCAACCCGAAAACAGTTATCTTTGGATTATTGGATTCTTTTCTAGCGTATTCTTCTTGATTTTAGGCATTACCACATTTAGGAATGAAAGTAAGTATTTTGATGACTGGTTGTAAATTATGAAGCACAAAAAAAAGGTGGCGGTTTGTCTGTCAAAAGTGACTAAAACTTACGTCTTACACCATGAAAAACCAACCTTTGTTGAGAACTTTCTCAAAAGAAATAAAAGGGAAAAATTTACTGCTCTCAGTAAGATCTCGATAACCTTTTCTCAAGGAGAGAAAATTGGGATTATTGGCCCGAATGGTGCGGGTAAGACAACTTTCTTAAAATTAATTGCAGGAATAACTGTCCCCACATCAGGTAACATAATTACACATGGAAAGATTGTGTCTTTGATTGATCTAGAGGCAGGTTTTCAACCAGATTTAACGGGGGAAGAAAATATTTTTTTAAATGCACTCTTGATCGGGATGAGTAGGAAAAAAGTGCAAGAAATGTTTAAGGAGATCATTGCCTTTTCAGAAATATCATCATTTATTGATTCGCCTCTTTATACTTATTCCCAAGGTATGAAGTTGCGCTTAGGTTTCTCTATAGCAATCCATGCTGACCCGGATATATTAATTCTTGACGAGGCAGTTACCGCTGGTGACAAAGCATTTCGTCAAAAGGCCGGTGAAAGGATTAAGGCTCTTTTTCAAACAAATAAGACGATTTTAGTTTCCACACACTGGGATGAGTTTTTAAGAGAAAACTGTCAAAGATTTATTAGATTCGATAGTGGAAAAATTATTGATGATGGATCAATCGCTGTATTAAACAAATACTCTTTAGAGTCTAATAATTGATTTAATTGCCTTTTTCGTATATTTTCGGCTTCTTTGTAATATAGTTAGTCCGTCTCCGTACTTTGTTTTGTCTGTAATGCCTGCTTTTAAAAAAGCATCACTCCTTGTCCCACAAGGTGGGCAGTTTCCGCAATGAGTTCGATTTCCCTGAAAGCAGGTCCATGTTTTTTCTAGGGGTAAATGTATTTCGGTGCCAATCTTAACTAATGTTTCTTTATCAAAATAAAACCCTAGGTCTTTTTCCATTGGTAGTGATGTGAATTGCCATGCATAGTCATTATCAACGCAACAGATATTTAACATGATTGATCTTAATGATGTGATGGATTCATAGCCGTACCATTCTGAGTTAGATGGAAGCCACGCTCCGACAACAGTCCGGATTTTTATGCCTTGAGTTTCCTGAAGATATTTTGCATAGTAAACAGCATACTGTGCGTAAAATGCTGGCTGAAGTGCTACACCTTTTCGGAGTTTTCCTTCTTGAATATCATTCTCTTTCCTTAAAAGAACTTTTTTTATTTCTAAAGGGGGAAGCGAAAGACTCATCTCAAATGGTTGATTATACTGATGAGGATATTTCTTGGAAAAATAATTTGAAAAAAAATTAACTGATTCAACTATCCGACTTTTATGTGGTAAGTTTCGATTAATAAACAATGGATACACATTCAATTTATAACACTCCAAGAGCATTCCAATTACTGTTGTTGTATCTAACCCACCAGACATCAATGCAATTATAGCTTCTCCCTTTTTGGGCATCTGAAATACAGTACCTCTTTTCTTTATTATGAGTTGTTCAATGGATTTGATTGTAAAGAGATCATTGACTTGATTTGATTTGATCTTTTTTATAATATTTCTTTTTGATGTCTTGTACTTTCTGAGTATCATCATAAGTTAGACCTTAAAGAAATTATTTTGGAGAATAAGTTTTCATACTCCTTGGCGGCATCATCCCAAGTTCTTCGATATAACAGGCAATTCGTCGTGAGATGATTCCAGACTTCTCGATCGTTTTGGTAAATTGATACGGCTTGTTCAATAATCGACTGAAACTCTCGTTTATTTTTATGCAAGAATGAAAAACCATTTCCAGTTAAATCCCTGATTCTAAAATCTGTAATAATATCATTTAGTCCCCCGGTTCTTCGAACAATGGGAATGGAGCCATATCGAAGAGATTCTAGAGCAACAATACCTCCCGGTTCAAAGTTGCTGGGAACAAGCGTGATATCGCTAGCTGCAAAGATTTGTCTCGGAAGATCTTTGTCATGAGTTAATTTAACTCTAACTTGAAGTGGATATCTTTTTTTAAGCTCCCAAAATAGTTCACAATAATGGTCTTCGCCATCCCCCAAGCCTACCAATTGATATGTAGGATATTTAGTCATAATTTTGCTCATAACTTCAAATAAGAGTTCCAAGCCTTTTTGAGACGTCATTCGTCCCACATAAGTAAATAAAGGAGCGTCATTTACGTCGGGCAAGGAAAACAAGTTCCTGAGATATTTCTTGTTTTTCCTTCGTTGAGCAATAAAATTACTTTGATCAAAGTGATACTTTATTTCTACGTCTTGAGAAGGTTGAAACTCATTATAGTCAAGTCCATTTAATATTCCGGAGAGTTTGTTTCTTACCTTAATAATAACCTTGTTTAGGTTATACGCATATTCAGGGGTCTGTATTTCACGAGAGTGAGTTGGACTAACAGTATTTACATAATCTGCAAAGATCATTCCTCTAATAAGCCCATTTTGTTTTTTAAGAATTGTGGAGTTGATGGAACCTAGAGGAGACTCCGCCATATCGACATCTACTTCGTCCATAAATTGGAACTTACTTTGATGTTGGTATTTAAAATTATGAACTGTATACAAAATCGGTATTTTCTTTAAAGTCTGATAAATGTCATTATTTTTCAATAAATCAACAAAGTATCCGGTATGCCAGTCATGACACTGAATGATATCCGGAACCCATGATTGCTCTTTCAACCTGAGTAACCATTCCAGACATGCTTGTGAAAAAAGATAGAAGCGCTGATCATCATCGTCATATCCGTACACGTTTGACCGCAAACTAAAAAAATCAGGATAGTCAACGAAGTAAGTACGGTGGGTTTCTGTTTCAACTGTGTACTCTCGCAGTGAAATACTAAAACTTGTCTTGGTCTTTAGTAGATCACTTTTCAATAAAATAGTATCAATTTCTTTTGTAGTACTACTCATTTGATTCTTCTGTAGATAGTCGATTGCACAACCGTGAAATGGCGTAATAATCCTTACGTCATGCCCAAAATTAGACAGGGATTTAGCTAATGATCTGGTCCCTCTTGCTAGTCCACCAACATTGCTGAAAGGGGATAACTCAGCAACCACTATTAGTATTTTTAGTTTTGCTAAATGTTTATCCATTTGATAGTAATGCTAATCCTTTTTGTGAGCTTTCAAGCGCATTCATGGCACATTCCCAACCAAAAACTCGAGTTCTCTGATGAAACTTCCAGAAAATACATCCTGAATCCTGAGCTTTCAGTAACTGTTGCTTTGCATCTAAAAGATGCTTGCTGGCTTTTTTTATATCTTTATGTTGCATCAACAGTACTTCAAGGGAAAAAATTCGGCTTTCAACGTAGGACAAATATGCGATATATGTTTGATCATCCATAGTTGAAAGCCATGGAGAAAGGTCGTATTGAAATGTACTAGATGGAAAGTAACGATCTTTATGCTCCAAATCTTCAGAAAAAATATTGCTAGGCTTTACAAAGTTAACTTTTTTTCTATCAAGTAATTCAGCAAGGAATAATTGATAATTCCTCGCTGTTTGGGTATTTATTCTTTCACCGTCCTCAGCAATCGTGAGGGTAGTTTGAGGTGCAGATAGACTGATAATTTTATCAACAAATTTTTCGACTAATCCTTGATTAAAGATCACGCCTTTTTCAAAATCAGTAAGCTCTAGTGAGAGCTTGTGATCTCTAATAAACACAGTAATTCTTTTATTTTTAAGTGTGGTTGTGTAAAGTTCATGTGCCTCTTCATATAGTGATATCGATTCAACCTCTGGATAAAGCACAGCATGTCCATTGAGATCGATCTGTTTCCACTGAGGAAGAGCATTACTCAGTGTTAAGCTGGGACTATCAATTACAACCCATGAAAAACCTAAATTCTTTAGGATTGGGGTTAGCCAGGGTACCCATCCCAAGTCTGTTGGCCAGAATCCTTTTGGTTCCACATTAAACAAACGTTTTTTAAGATCAAGATCTTTTTGAATTTGCATAACAGCATATTCCTGTGAGAGCAGAGGAAACAATGGATGGTAGTAGCCAGACCCAGTAATTTCTAGAAGTTTTTTTCTCTGTAAGTTATGCACCATGTTAATAAATTCAGGCTGAAGAGTTGATATGCGTTCAAGTAAAGCACCAGTAATATTTAATGAAAATGGAACTGCAAGTTTTTCGTGGATTTGTAGAATTAAGATATATGATTCTTTAACTTGGCGAATGATTTCATGGTCAGGAATAAACAGTGGCTGATGAATATGCCAAAGAATATTCATCACAGGGTTAATATTTGAGTGAGTATGTTCCATATTTTTAATCAAATAAGCCGTCGCTTATCACTGACTGATAGAGTAATTCAAGACTCGAGGTAATGGTTTCCCAGTCATAAGTCTTTGCCTTGGAGAGTCCATTATGAGAAATTTCCTTCATCACATGAGGTTTTTCTAAGCAGCTCATTATAGATTTTGCCATAGCATCAGTATCCCCTGGTGGAATCAATATTCCATCAACCTTATCGTTAATGATTCCTTGGATGCCACCAACATCAAAACTTATTACCGGTAGCCCTGAAGCCATAGCTTCCAGGATAACAAGACCGAAAGGTTCATAAATTGAAGTTGAGAGAAAAAATGTTGAGTTGTGATAGACTTCGCGAAGTTCTTTTTTTTGTAAAAATCCTGCAAAGTCAATATTATCAGTAAGCTTTAATCGTTGGCACTCTGATTGCAACTGGTCCAAAAGTGGGCCTGTGCCTACAATTGTGCAATGTACGGAAGGGTGAGTTTGTTTTAAACGATAAACTACATCAAGTAAATAAGTAAGGCCCTTTTGCTCAGTCAAACGAGATACAGCCAAAAGATTAATCTGAGTGATGTTTTTTTTCTTTTTTTTAGATTTAGGTTTAAAAAAACTAAAGTCAACCCCGTTTGGTATGACAACTACTGAGCTTCTATTGGCGTTGTATTCATCAATTAAGACGTTGGCTACAAATTGACTAGGAGCAAGAATCTTATTGGAAAGACGAATTCCCAAAGCTTCAAGCTTAACCTTCAGTTTTATAGAGATTGGATGACCGGTATAGGTGAAGCCAGCTCTGATGGGAAGGTGCGAAGTCATTATAAGTGGAATAGCAGTTTGAGCTTTTATGGAAGCTCCCCAGAGAGTGCCATACCAGTCGTGAACGTGAATGATGTCAGGTGGATCCGAGATAAATTCACCAAGTTCAAATTTAGATACCAGGTTATTTGAGTCGTTGATATGAGATGTTAGATGAGAAAAAACTTCGGGGTCAAACTCTTTTTGAATAACTTCTATCCCTTTAGTAGCAGAATCTTTGACTAGGTTGTATGATCTAGATTCGCCTTTTAAAACACAAACTTTTATTTGATGATGACGCTTAGCTAATCGTTTGGTAATTTCCTCAACATATGTTCCCAAACCGCCAAGAACAAAAGGTGGGTACTCACCTGTTATTTGTAAGATCTTCATAGTTTGACTGACATCAAGTCATTATTGGTAACGAATTAATTTTGTTCATTTATACTATAACTAAGGATTATGTAATAGGTTTGCTATCTTCAATAGGCTGTATTTCAAAGTGCTAGCACATTGTGGTTACACTTTAACTCTTTTGCTGAAGTATCCAAGAAGTTGAAGCCTGCAAAGTATTTTGTGTTAATTCTGTAATCAAAAATAGGTTATATCAGACAGATATTGCTTTCTTCCAAAGGATATGTTTAGAAATAAAATGAAACATACTAGTAAGATGATACCAGCTATTTTTGCTGAGTAACTTCTTATCACTCACCGCCTGGTGATGATGTGTCACCACTGCAGCTGGTACATACCAAACCTGCCACCCAGCTTTCCATGCTCTCCAGCATATATCAATATCATCAACATACAAGAAATACTTTTCATCCAGTAAGCCAATTTCTTTTAGCATGCTTCTCCTTAAACACAGACAAGCACCGAGTAACCAATCAACAGGCTGGGCGAGTGAGTGATTAAGATCACTGAGTAAATGCTGGCGATTCGCTTCAGAATTCTTGAGTAAAAACCGCAGCGGTGACCGTCGACTGATGGTGGATAGAAGCGTGGGAAACTTACGACACGAGAGCTGTAAGGAGCCATCGGGAAACCGCAACTGTGGACCACAGATACCCACAGAGTTGTTATTTTCCATAAATTTAATCAACTTGTGTAGAGCTTTCGGTTTGACGACTGTATCTGGATTAAGAAGCAGTACAAATTTACCTAGAGATTTCTTAATCCCAATATTATTATTGGCGGCAAATCCTCGTCTTTGAGTTTGCCGCAGGTATTTTATTACAGGAAAGTTCTTCTTTATATATGGCTGTAGCCCATCAGTAGACGCATTATCTACTAACAAAACTTCCATCTCTGGCGTTTCCTGTTTGAGTAGAGCGGGGAGGCATTGGCTTAAGAAGGGCTTCTCATTCGTAGCAACAATAACAACAGACAGAACTATGGAGTTTGTGGGCATGCTACTTGGCTTGTTGGTCGTGTACCTTTTTAATGGTTTTTGCCACGAACTCGAAATCTTCAACTGTATTTCCTAATCCTGATGGCAGATACAGTCCATCACTACCAATCTTTTCTGCCACCGGAAACTGCTCCCGTTGATACAACTTCATTGGCTTAAAGGCTACTTTTGGCGGGTAAAAAAAGGTTCTTGTTTGGATACCATATTCCTGTTGCAGGATTTTCATTAGCACATCGCGTGAGTAACCAAACTTGCTCTCATCAATTCGGACCGCATACATCCAGTACACGTTCTTTGCCCACTTCTTCTCGACAGGTAGAATGATACCCGGAATCTTACCAAGTATCTTTTGATATGTTTTCGCCATTTGTCGCTTATAACTTAGAGAGTGTTTAATCTCCTCAAAGCTGGCTAAAGCCAATCCGGCTTGCATGTTAGTCATGGCGTAGCGGTACCCCACTCCGGCGTGTACGAACCGTTTTTCAGGTGTGTGATTGAGATTTGCTAAGCTAGCCGCTTTGATATAAATGTCCTGGTTATTCGTTAAAACCATGCCCCCCTCACCGCAAGAAACAATTTTGTTAGCATAAAAACTGAAACAAGAAATGTCACCCAAGCTGCCAGTTCTTTGTTTTTTATAAGTTGCGCCATGAGCTTCCGCTGCATCCTCAACAACACACAGCTTGTGCTTTTTGGCGATTCGATTTATGGCATCCATGTCACACGGATGTCCAAATAAATGGACAGCCATAATTGCTTTAGTTTTTGGTGTCAGGTGTTTCTTAATGAGACTGGGGTTGATAGTAAAGGTTTCAGGATCTACATCCACTGGCACAGCCTTCGCGCCCGTATACCAAATGGCAAAATAACAGGAAGCGATGGTGGATGCTGGCAATATGACTTCGTCACCCTTGCCAATTCCTAACGTCAGCAAGGCTAGATGGAGAGCTGTAGTCCCTGAGTTTACTGCCACAGCATACTTAACTCCCACATACTTGGCCATAGCTGCCTCGAACTTTTTTACGTACGGGCCTTCTGCAGAGAACCAGCCTGAATTCACACACTCAGTGAAGTACGTGAGGGCGTTCGTTGGAATTTGGGGCTTATTGACGGGGATCATAGTTTTACCCAGCTTTTACTACTCGTTGAGGCGTAAACAGATTCAATCATTTTAATGACTTTAGCACCATCCTCAGCATTAGGGCTGGGTTGCTTCTTTTGGTTAATGCACTCAATAAAGTAGAGAATTTCCTGATGATAAGAGTTTTTTGGGTAGTTGGTGAAGTCTAAAGTTGTGGTAAGAGGCTGATCTTTTTTACCTAAAATTAAGTAGTCACCATCGCGGTTGTCGATGATGATATAGCCTTTGTCACCCCAGAGCTCAAAGTAAAGATAGCCGTGCCACTGAAACCAAGAAGAAGTGATCAGAGCTTGCCGTTTATTCTTAGTCAGAAAAATACCTGTTCCAATGTCTTCAACTTTTGATTCTGTCCAAAATAACTTATCAGTGTGGCCAAAGGCCGAAGTAAAATCACCCATAAACATCCGGGCAATATCAAGGAGATGGCAGCCGTTATCAATAAACGTTCCTCCTCCAGAAACCTTTCTATCCCAAAACCAGGAATGAGCAGTTTGATTTCCCGTCGTGCCAATCGAGCCTCTGAAGGATAAGAGTTCTCCAATTTCACCTTTTTGATACAGCTGTAAAGCCTTTTGGACTGACGCGAAGAAGCGATGATTGGAGCCGGTTTTGACGAGCCTCTTATATTTGACAGCGGCCTTGGCAATTTTAGTGGCTTCTGCAGAAGAAGTAGCGAGAGGTTTTTCGCACAACACATGAGCTCCTAGAGACAGAGCTTTTATCGCCAACTCTGAATGGGTGTTATTGGGAGTAGAGATGATGGCTAACTCCATTTGATTGCTGGGTACTTCATCAAGCGAAGAAAAGACAGGCACCTGGTGCTTTTCCTTAATCTGTTGTGCCAAATCCGCATTTTTTTCTACAACTCCCACCACGGTGATGTGTTTTTTGAGTTCGAGACAAGCTTTCAGTCTCTTCAATCCAAAGTAGCCGGCTCCAACGATAACTACCTGTTTTTTCTTGGGTTTGGTGGATTCAATCATATGCAGTTTGAGTCATTCTATCCCAGTATAATCTGTTTGTCAGGATGGGGTTGGTTTGCCGCGTGAAGCCAGTATCCACGGCAAGAGAGCATGAACCTGTTGATACAGAACTTGGGCTTTATCGGCATCTATTTCCTGGAATCTATCGGCTAAATCTAGTTGAGTAATCCCATACTCTTCCTTAAGAGCAAAGTCTAACTCTTGACCGCCTGAGGCTAACAGCTCATATGTCTGCCAAGAAAAAAGAGTCGAGTAGTATGCTAATGGCCAATCCTGTTGCTCCATCTGTAGCTTTATGTTGTTATTAATGATTGGTGCCAACCGATCCCAGAGCTGCTTGTGCAGCCGGTCATCATGCCGTAGAACCAGGCTGATACTTGGGGGTAGTTCTTGAATAGTGACCACAAAATTTTCTTGGAGCTCAGTTTCCAGAGAGGAAATATGATTTTCCACAAAGGCATCTCGGTAGCGACCCAAATATTTGCCCTCGACATCTGATAAGTAAGAAATAAATGTCAGGTACTCTTTGGCTGACACTGGCTGATTAATAAAGAAAGGCTGGTGATCATCAAGGAGCCAAGGATCGGCAAAGCGAGCTTCACGGTAGAGATAGCCAGCCATATTTGCATTTCCATCAGCAGCAAATTGGTCACCGAGTGTTAACATTTTCATAGCCAGTTCGACTTTCGTTTCTCTTCGAGGGCCGAGGCTTTGTGACTCGAGTATCTGATATAACTCGCGTAAGGCCGCGACTTCTCGAGCAGCTTCAGTGTTCTGTTGAGCTAGTATCAGGTCACCGACATAGTCTTGGTACAGTCTCTGCCATGGATCAATGGCAACTAACTGATTTTGGAGGGCTAGTCGTTCGTCCAGAGAAAGATCGCCTTGCAGCAGATCTAAGTAAAGTTGGGGATGATTGCGGTAGATAGATCGTAGTTGTTGTTTTTCCCTCGGCTGAATCTGATTGCTTTTTTGAAAAGTATTGTAGTGATGACTGAAGTAGGGAAAGACAGCAAAGGCAGCGCTGGGCCGATTGAGAGCAATTTGCAGTTCAGTAAAGATAAAGAATCCAGCAATAATGAGCGAAAACACGGTGAAACCAAGCCACCAAGATTTGATTGCCACGACGATCTTCTGGCTCAATCGTCCTTGCGGTTGAGTAGCCCAGTGATTCCTTTGTATTAATGCCAAAAAAGCAAGGAACACAGCGTAAACACCGATGAAGTCAAAATCAAAGTCAAACAAGGAGTTAATGAATAAGCCGGCGGCCGAAATATATACCGCCTTTTCCCAGGTAAACCCAGACTTCGCAAAAATTGATTTAATAGGAGTCAAGAGAAGTAGGAGTATTAGTAAACTGTATAAGCTCCCGACTATGACTCCGCTTTCAGCAAACATTTGTAGGAAAGAGTTATGAACAAATTGAGAATCGGCGAAGGGGTTTTGTCGATAAAGCTTATGTGCCTCAGTGAATGTGCCAGGGCCAGATCCCAGCCACGGTTGGTGCTGAGCAATTTTGACGGCTCGCTCCCAATACCATGTCCGAGTGTCAGTTTGGATTGAAAAACAGAGTTTGGGATGGATGATGTTCAATGGACAGCTAAATCCTGGTTTAGTGGTAACCATAAACCAAAAGAATCCGAGAACTACTAGGCTGCTTAAGAAAAATACGAACAAGGACTTGAATATAATTCTGCCTCCAGCTAAGCCCGTAAAGTACTCTCGATGCCGGCTAGTGATCAAGAAGACTGCCAACATCTGTAAAAAGCCGATCAGAATACCCACTCGAGCCAGTGTCAGCAGTAAAACCACTGAAAAAAACACGGGGATAATCCAAGCGATTGATCTTTCAATCACTGATCTTCGAGTTTTTTGAAATGCTAGCCACCAAGACAACGGTATCACCATGAGTAAAATAACCGCAATGTGGTTATGGCCATAGGTGGTATACAACAGATTCATTCCCGGCAGTAATGAGCCAAGAGAATGGTTGGCCTCAAACACGAGGCTGATCAAGGTCAAGGCTAGAGCCAGCAAGATCAGTAGTTTTAAAAAAAACTGGACTTTAAACTGCTGAGTCAGCGTCAAAAAGAACAAGAATACACTCCAGCCGAGCAACTGCCCAAAGACAGCAAATAGAGTCAGGGGAATACTAGAGCTGAAAATAGCCGATGCTAGATACAGTACTGCCCAGATAGGCAGCAGCAGCAGAAATCGTGGAAAGTGCAGCGTTGGTAGCAATCTCTGATGGCGGGTAACCAGCACAATAGCGACGGCGCACACAGAAACCAGGACATATCGTAAGTGGAGTTCTCCGAGCAAAATAAGTTGGAGCCAGATGATGACTAAAAATACATACAGTAAATCTAGTCGGAGTGGAGAGTGGCTGGGTTCAGTTGTGGTGTTACGGTCAGCAGATGAGTGGTGATGGCTTTCAGTTTTTGCTTCCATGAGTTTTGTATGGCAATCTGTTTTTGTAGCCGTTTTTTCTTTGAGGAAAAGGGCCTTTGTTGTAGTTCTTGAAGATGTTTAATCGTCTGCTTTGCATTTTCAGCAAGAAATAACACATCTTGAAAACGTCTTAACTCAGTGATGTTAGTTGTTACCACTGGTAAACCCATATAAAAGTATTCCATTGACTTCATGGGAAAGCAATACCGGTTAAAGATGTTCTTGGTATTATAGGGAATTATGCCCACGTCAAAGCTGGATAAAACCTGAGGAATAGCTAATTTAGAAACGCATTCTCTGAAAGACACGTTGGGAAGGGTTCGCAACTGTTCAATCTCATCTGTTAAAGTGTCCCTCTCTCCAAAAACATGTGGTTCAACTTTTCCAATCAAGACAAAGGTGATATTTGGTAACTGGCAGGCAACTTCATAGAGAAATTTGAAGTCAATTCGAGCACTGATTCCCCCAATAAAGCCGACAGTAAATGATTTTAATTTTTTTGAAGATTTTACTTCTTTAGTGGATTGTTTGAAAATATTCTCAGCAAAGCCCAGAGGAACCAAGACAGTGTCACGACGGTATTTTTGTAACTGACGGTAGAGGACATGAGAATTCACAAACACATACTTAGAGAGTTTCAGCACTTTTCGGTGACAGTCGCGAGCATAGTCAGAAAAAGCGGGGAAGTAGTCAACACAGTCATAGATTGACGTGTAGTTTTGAAATATCTTTAAAATACCGGGAAGGTGAAATGGCTCAAAGTACCAAAGATATCTCTGCCGTGTTGAATGTTGTTGTTGTAGGTAGATCTTTAAGGCTACACTATTCAACAAATAGTTCAGCTCTTGCACGATTTTATATCGCTGTCCTGGAATGAGGAAAAAAGGCTTGAACAGAGTAAAGGCGTCAATCTTTTCGATGAGTTTAGCTTTTCTCCTGAACAACGAAAGAACATCTCTCCAGCCCAGAGGGTCACCCAGACAGAAACCATAGACAATGTTGCTTTGGCTCAATATCGCTAGAGTGTGGTTGGCATAATCGCAACCTGAAGCAAAAGAACTATTAAAAGCAATGACGATTAAGTGGTTACTAAAACCAGATAGCTTTTTCACGCTGAGGCGTTTATTCGTTTTCGATCTTAATAATAAATGGTTCAATCGAGGTGTTAGAGAGCTGAAGATTGACTGCTAGGCCCTCCTGAATTAACTGGTAGTAGTTAAAGAAAAGTGAGTTTTCTTGTCGTTGAACAACTAAGCGTATTTTTAATGTCACATCTTTTACTAAGGGGTTGCGTTTTAGGAGTAACTCACCTTGCCAAGTTGGTGTTACTTCCTCGGCTGGTTCAACAACTTTTTCTAACACTTCAGCAACAACATTGCCTTTATCGTCTTTAAAGACATCACCAACTTTAATCGGATCGGCTTGTTCTTGACGAATAGCATAAATTTTGGCCGTAATAATTTTATTCTCTGTTTCACCTAGCTGTCCCACTCCCTGTATTGCTATCACTTGGCCAATGACTGAGGTGTTATTAGGAGAGATAGCAATTGTTTTTCCAATCTCAACTTTATTTTGTTTGAAGGTGTAGGCATTGGTCCGAACATTTTTCTTGGCTTTTAGTCGCACTTTCATCCAGGCAAGTGTCCGGTTATCAGTGGAAAGCTTTCTAATTTCCAAAATTTCGGCTAAAGGTTGGCGAGAAATATCGTATTCAATAGCGCCATCTTCGACTGGCAGAATATTCCAGTAGTATGGATTTGGGGTACCCCACCACCACTCACCACCAGTAGTAATCATCTCGATTTCAATATATTCTTCCTTTTGCAGGAAAAACTTGACCCCTACCACTATCATTAGTAAGGTAGTGAGGCCAACTATAACGAGAAAAAAGTCGAACTTAGTAAAAAAAGGCTTCTTAATTTCGGGAGATTTTTTCATAGAACTATTCAAAACTCAATAATTCTAGCACAAAAGATATAATTACAACCGCAAGAATCTCTGCTCAGAAAATTGCTTTTATGTCACTACAGTCAGCTCTCCATTTTTTGGCAAAGTATAAATATTTTGGCATCAGAAAATTTTACTGGATTGTTGTCAGGAAAACAGAAAGTTTGAAACAACTACTTTTAGATAATCAGGGGTTATTTCCGAGAGCTCATCAGTCAATCATTAAAAGAAATATCAGCAGAAGTATCATCCAAAGGTTTAGTGGTGATGAGGGACAGAACATAAATACCACTCAATTTTTTTTGGGTTTTGGTTTGCTTCACTATTCTTTAGTCAGAAACACTCGGCCTAAAAGAATACTCTGCGTGGGATCAAGAAAAGGCTACATTCCTGTATTACTAGCGTTGGCCTGCAAAGATAACAACTATGGTCAAGTGGATTTTGTGGATGCGGGTTTTGATGAAAGTGATACTGGAAAAAACTGGAGCGGCGTTGGTTTTTGGAAAAAAGTTGACCCTCAGGATCATTTTGGGCACCTAGGTGTTGAGTCTTTCATCACCACGCATGTCATGACTACGGCGGCGTATGCTAGAAAAAATGCGCGAAAAAAATACCAGTACATCTATATAGATGGGGATCATTCTTACGAAGGCGCAAAACTGGATTACTCTTTGTTTTGGCCTCCCTTAGAAAAGGGCGGATTCATGTCTTTTCATGATGTGGTGGCCAAGGGCAAGCTGGATGGCGGTACTTTTGGAGTTGGAAAGTTATGGCAAGAGATTGGTCGAACTCATAAAAAACAGCTACTCTTTCCTTTCCCAAAAGATTCCGGTCTGGGTTTAATTCAGAAATAGTTCTATGAACATACGTTCTTTCCTAAATAAAATAACAAAGCAGGCTAAATACCCTACCAAATTACTGTCGTTGCTTACGGCTCCGTCTGCCAGATATTTTCCATCTCGTCCTGTTTCCTCGATCCGAATTTTATCAAGACTGTATGGGGTCAAGTTCGAGTCCCTCAAACAAGGAAACAACTATAACTTAGGCGCGCTATATACTTTACCTCACCCCATGGCGGCAAAAGCGTACTCAATTTTGATTGATCAAAATCCGGCCAATTTAGGCAGCTGGGCAGATACTAAGGCACCCATTACTGGAACCAAAAAATTAGAATGGGAAGTGATTCATCAACATCTCGAACTTTACGGGGCAAGTAGCCAAATTTTTACTGGGTATGTAACGAGTGGAGGCACTGAAGGAAACATCATGGCGGTGTGGATGGGTCGGAACTTTCTGCAACGTAGTATTCCAATCGGCCAGATCCGTGTAATTAAAACAAGCCTGACACATTACTCGGTTGCGAAAGCAGTTAATCTCTGTGGGTTAAAGGCAGAACTCACGCCATTGACAAGTGAGTGGAGTATCGATAGCGAGGGACTAGCAACCACACTTGAAAACTTACTTAAACAAAAAATTCAGGGTTTCTTGGTGTCCCTAACCATCGGCTACACCGTTACCGGTACTGCAGACAATTTAAAGGCGGTTGAGGCAGTAATTATTAAATTTCAGCAAGAACACCCTCAGACCAAGTTTTATGTGTGGGTGGATGCGGCCTTGAATGGTCTGATTGAGCCAGCAATCTCTAATCATTGGCTAAAAAACAATCGCATCGTTCAAACGGTGGTAGTAGATTATCACAAGTTCGGTTTAGCCCCATACCCAGCCAGTTTATTGCTATATCGTCAGCAACTCAAGAAATATATTGAACAGCCAATTGGGTATTTATCAGAAACAGATACCACTTTAAGCGGATCCCGCTCAGGGTTGCCAGCTGCTAGTATTTGGGCTGTGACTCAGGCTTTGGGCAAATCTGGCTACCAGCAGCTACTGGCTGAACAGCTAGACAATAAAAAAATGTTCGAGACAGGTCTGGAAGTATTGAGTAAAAACATCACGGTGATCACCGGTCCGGGAAGTATTACTTGTGGCGTTATGTTTAATACGCTCCCTCTGAAAAGGCTGCCTGCCTGGATTGAGTCAAAGTATAGTATGCACGCAGCCCAGCTTAAAGTCCTGTTCCAGCCAGCTCAGCGTAAATCAGTCGTTATTTACAAAGTATTTTTCTTGCCTCATCTAAAGCCAAGAGTGGTAAAAGAATTTCTGCAAGACCTTCAAACACTGTATCAGTAACAAATTAACTTTTCTTCTTAACCACAAACCCAACATCCCATTCACTACCCGTAACCTCAGAGAAATTATTCAGCATATTTCCCCATTTAACGATCTCTAGTCCAGCCTGGGTAAGGAGTAGCTCCAGCTCTGGATAAAAGAAGTATCTCAGCTGGTGCGTTTCGGTGAACGGGTACTCTACTTTTTTTTCAGCATCATTGACTGCGAAAATTGTGTGTCTAACTTCTACCATGTTGCTTTCCTCCATTAAGCGAGGAACTTTAATTCGATGAATGGTGAGTGAGTCATGCGGATGTTGCTTATACTGGGTTTCTGGTTTCGAGCTCAATACTCCTGGACCGTACCAACAATCAAAAATGAACACCCCGTCATTACTTAAATGCTTGGCTACAGTTGAGAAGAATTTGGTCAGATCCTCATTACTAGTTAAGTAACTAGTGACATGAAAGAGGCAGACAATAGCCTTAAATTTGGTGGCTAGGGAAAAATTCCGGGCATCATCCAGAATAAAAGAAATATCTTGATGGTTGGTACGGGCTTTCTGTTTTGCAATCTCCAACACCGCGGGTGACTGATCAAGGCCAGTTACGCTATATCCTAGTTTCGAGAATCGAAGACAGTGTTCGCCTGTGCCGCAGCCTATATCGAGCAAGCTAAATTCTGACTGCGAAAGCTGCAGTTGAAGCTCCTTATCGATGATAGAAACCTCATGGTCATACTCTTTTTTGGAGTAGATACAATCGTAGTAGACCGCTAGTTTATTAAAAATGGCGGGTGGTTGGTTAGGCATTTGTTTCCTTGGCTACCATATTAATGAGTGTTTTTAATTGTTTGGCAGAGTTGTCCCAAGAAAATGACTCTTGAGCATGCGCTCTAGCTTGTCTTCTCATCATTGATCGCTGCGACGTGTTTAACATTCGAAAAATAGTAGCAGCAGCGGCCTGATGATCAAATGGGTCTATATAAAATCCTGTTTTGCCCTCCACAATTTCGTCAGTATTGCCTGTGCTCCGTACCACGGGCGTGCCGCATGCTTGAGACTCTAACACTGATAAACTGGCAGTTGAACCGCCGGCGCATAGGGGGGAGCCGGTATAACAAAAGACATCGAGGCCCGAATAGAACTCTACCATTTGGGTTTCGTTTAGGTTCCCAATAAACGTTATTTTAGAGCTCAATCTATGTTTTTTAATATACTTGAGGTATGCAGCTTTGACATTAGGGTAGACCATACTTTCAGTGATAATTATTTTTAAGTTCGGAAGCTTTTTAGCTAATATGGTTATGATCGAGAGAAAATTCTCACTGCCCTTAAACGGGGTGTAATCAGTACTGTGACCAATGGTTAAGTGGTTTTTTGAGGGCTTTTTGGCAGGATGAAAAAAAGTGGTGTCAACGCCATTGGCAATAAAGGCATCAGGTTTTCGATGATATACAGACAGAATGTGCTTTTCAACTTCTGTGTTTAACGTCGTTAAGATCCGTGTTTGTTTGATGGCTCTTTTATCAAATGATGAGTAGAGAATTTTTGCTACCTTGATGCAAAAACGGGAAAATGGAGGTACTGACTCGATGGTAATTGGATCATAAAATATCGCAATCGGCTCAAAGCAGTGAGATATGGTTTTTTTGGTTAGTAGGGTTCCCAGATAATTTAAGGGAAAGTTCGTAGCAAAGATAACATCTTGACTGGTAATTCTGGCTCTCAACTGCCACCAGTTAACAACGATAAAGAGTGGTAAGAGCGCCCAGTAGAACCTGGATGGCTTCCAGAGAGTGGTAACAGTGATGTTCTCTTTTTCATACTGACCTCTCCAGTAATTAGAAACGGCCTGAACATGGAGTTCTACGTCAAAATCTGTACTAAGTCTTTTTAATAACTGAAAGAGGTACTTTTCACCCCCCCTCGAGTAAACACACTCGGTATGAAAAACAAAAATTCGTGGCTGGGTCGTCATATCTTAGTTAAAGAAGCAGTACTTCGGGCTTTATCAAAAGCAAACTGAAAAAAGAGAATACTCAAGACTAATGTGAATAGTAACATGATAGATGCTATCAGGAACTCTGAGGTGTTGGCAACCGAAGTCACCAGGAACTCTCTTATTGATTCAAAAACATACGACGCCGGAACCAGAAACGACAGCTGATACAAAACCGGGGGCAGAACAGTTCGGGGATAGAAAGCACAGGCAATTACCTGAATGCTAATGCTAAGTAGCGAGCCAATGAAACTTAAACGAGTGCCAAATAAAATAATTAAGGCCACGCCAACAAACGATAAGGAAATGGCGTACAAGACTAAAATTGCAATCCAGGCCAGGCTCACCACTCCAATGAGAGTAAACAAGCTGGGATATATACCAAGAATAAGTAGACTCAAAAATAATATAGAGATCATCATCTTAATGATCGAGGCCAGTGACAGACCACACAAGAGTTCATACACGGTGACCGGTGTCACTAAAATATTTTGCATATTCTTGGAGATGACATCATCCATGAACTGGGCAATTGTCTCTTGAACGATTCGAGAGAAGAAGTTCCAAAATACCAGCCCGGCAATAATCCCCAAGCCGGTGCTGAGAACCTGATCTTCCGAGTGGGTAACAGCTACAGCTAAAAAGGAAAACAACAGAATCTCAAAAGCTGGCCACACCAAAATCTCAATCAATCTGGTTGGATTTCTCTTCATTGCATATAAGAAATGTTTGGTCAGAGCTAGACATCGAGAAGGTGAGAATGTATGGGAAAACATATTGTTAACGATAGTACTTATTGAGATTTCCCTTTAATTTAGAAGTTTGGTACTTAATTTTGCCTTGTTTTAACATCATCACTCGATCGCAGAACGAGTTTAATTCATCAACCTTATGACTGACAAAGATACAGCTATGACCCTGCTTTTTTCTATGGTTGAGAATCTTCTTTAGCTGGGTAACGGTTAAGGGGTCTAAGTGAGCGGTAATCTCATCTAACAATAAAATGGGAGGGTCATTGAGTAGCGCTTTGCAGAGATTGACACGAGAACTTTCTCCAGCTGATAGGTTGTAGATTTTCGTCTTGGCTTTCACCAGATCTGTTAGCTCAAACAGTGAGATTAACTCAGAGATTTTTTGGCTGTGATTGGCTATCTGATAGAGCTCACCAAAAGTGCTTAAATTTTCCATAATTGTGGCGTACCCGCTGAGTTTTAAGGAAGAGGAAGCAAAGTTCATGTGTCGGAGTAACTGGGATCTATTTAGTTCTAAATCCTGTTTAAGAACTTCTACTTTCCCGTTGTCCGGCTTGATTAAGCCAAGTAGTATGTGAAGTAAGGTGGTTTTTCCTGATCCAGTAGCTCCACCAAGCCCGATAATTTCACCTTCTTTAAGTTTAAAATTGACGTCTGTTAAAATAACCCTTCCTGCTATACATTTACCAATGTGAATAGACTCCAAAATTACTTGATTAGACTTTTTCCGCCTCGATTTACTTTGTTTGTCCAAAAATGGCATACTTTTTTTGTCACTTCTCTTGATTTCCACTGTTTGATTTTGGTTGGAGTCCTGTGTTTGTCAATATTTAATATCTTTTCTCTGCCTTTTGGCTTCCGGCCGAGGAGTACTGCTGGCATTCTAACACTAGGGGTTTTGGCTTTTTGTTATGTCACTATTTTGAGGGAAAAATCGCATATTCTAGCTTATGCAAAAAATGTGCTTGGTCGCCCAATTGATATTTTCATGATTGGGTACTTACTGGTTAACACACTATCTTTAATTCTCACTCCCAGCATTGATACTCTGGCGAATTTGCGATTTATTGGTATGGGAGTGGTGATGTATTATTTTATTCAGTTTAGTCAGATTACTTTTCATCATAAAAAACTGATTATTCATGCCATCGCTGGATTAACAGTGGTGATTGCCGGGATTAGTTTTCTGCAAATGCTATTTCCTAATATCATGAATATGATCGCCTTTAAATACTTTGGCAGTGCGGAAGTTCAAAGCTTAGTCGGGGACACAACTTTAGGGATTAGCTCCGACTATAATGGCTTAATTGCCGACTTCAGAAGGGGTAGACTGTTACATTGGGGAAGCATGGTCTTGTGTTTCCCAGCCTTTTATATCTCGGTGGCCATGCTGAATAAAACAAATACTTTTTTGAAGTCATTGTATGTTGGAGGTGGTTTAGCCTTAATTACGATTGCTTTTATTAGCTCAAATTTTCGCTGGACAGCTTTGTGTTTTCTCTTACTTAGTTACTTAAGTATCAAAGGCTTATACTTCTTTAAACTTTTTTCCAAACGAATCTTGGTTAGGCTAGGCGTGGCGTTCTCGGTTTTGTCCGTGTTGAGCTTGGTTTTTGCTTCGGTATTTCTAAAATACAACATTATCGAGCGCGTCTTGCTGACTAATCCTGACCGCGATGTCAATGAAACTTTAGGTAGATTCTATCTGTATGACTTAGCCATTGGAGTGATGCAGTCTTCACCGCTGCTAGGTGTGGGTTCAGGAAACTACTTTAATTATGTGGATCGACACATTATCTTGCGTTACTTTAGTGTCTTTGACCAATATCAAGTTATTTTAGCTCCATTAGCGCCACATAATGATTTGTTACTCATCTTGGCAGAGGCTGGCCTAGCTGGCTTTGTGTTATTCATATTAATACTCTGCTTTTCTCTCAAAAAGTTTTGGTGGAAAACATTCAAAGCGAGTGCTAGTGCTAGTGCAAAAGATGATAGCCAAGTGGAGAATAAATTATTCAACTTCTTTGGACTCTTAGTTATTCTGTCATTTTTGCTCTACAGTTTATTTGAAGATATCGCGCCGCATAACTACATCTTTATGTTTTTCTTTATTGGTACCGCTTTTACTGAGCAGATTCCAAACGACAAAAATCGTTAATTTGACACATATTCATCATGGCTGTTATCTCAATTCAACTGGTGACCCATAACTGTGACTCAACTTTAGAAGCTTGTCTCAAATCAATTTTTTCTCAAAGCTATAGACAGTACGCTGTGTTTGCTGTGGATAATAATTCCAGTGACAATACCATCAAAATCCTCAAAAAATACCGAGTAAAGTATTATCAAAATTCAGATAATGCTGGCTATGCACGTGGTCACAATCAAGCACTGAGTCTGACTCAGAGTGAAGTAGTGGTGCTCTTGAATCCCGACATTAAGCTAGACGGACATTTTTTGCGTCAGGTAATGCGCGAATTTTACCCTCAGGTGCTTGAGAAGCGAGTTGGCTCTGCCTCGGGAAAATTGATTAGGGTGAATAGTTTTAAAGATAAAAATGGTGTGATCGATGGACTTGGTCTGTTTATGAGACGGGATCGAAAACAAGGTTTACTGTCTGAACACAAACCTAGCTTTACCAAAAAAAAGCCCTTTCCCATCTTTGGTCCTGATGGAGCGGCTCCAGTGTACTTAAGAAAAATGCTCGACGACGTTGCTATCAATGGTGAAGTCTTTGATGAAGATTTTTATATCAATAAGGAGGACATTGATTTATGTTGGCGGGCTCAGTTGCTGGGTTGGCGCTCAATAGCCATCCCCACGGCTGTTGCATACCATATTCGGTCATTTAGGCCAGGGATTAAGAATCGAACTCGTGTTAACATAACCATTCGGAAATGTGCCGTTAGGAATAGATACCTGATGATCATTAAGAATGATCAGGTACGGTTACTGCTTCAGGACGCAAGATATATTATCTGGTATGAGATCAAGTTGTTCCTTTTTCTATTAATTTGGGAACGTTCCTCATTAGTTGGGTATCTCGAAGCAGTGAAACTTTTACCCAAGATGCTTCAGAAGCGGAACATCATTCAATCACGGCGGGCCATATCAGTGAAAAAAATTCAGCAGTGGTTTGTTTAAAACAAATGTTGATTAACCAGCTGGTATGACAATGCCAGTTTTAGTTCGAAACGAAACGTCTGAGAAAGTTTCTCCAAACTCTTCGGATTTCTTATAAGTAGGAATAATGAGAGCTCGCTGTGCAAGTAGCTTTTTTCGCTGGTGAAAAGTAGCAATAGCAGCTCTAGCATAGAGCTGCGGTCCAAATTTGAAGCAGGTAAAACCAAGCACCCAGAGCTGTACTAAAAGTATATTGAGTATATTTCTTCTGATGTAGTGGCTCGGCCACGTCATGATGATTACCCATAAAATATTACGTGTATTCTGATACACGGGAAAAAAAGTATTTTTACCCCAGGTAGATGTCCCTACATGATGCGCTAATAATTTTTGATTTTTGACAAACTGTGCACCCGTATTTTTAGCTCTAATAAATAACTCCACATCTTCAATGTACCAACCTAGAATCTCGTTGAAGTAAAAGCCGTATATTTTTTTTATTTGCCGTAGTAAGTAGCTAGAAATGAGGACGCACGAAGCTGAAGCAAGTTGGGTTTCAAGATCAAGAAATACATTGTTCTTGGTATACCCTGACCGAAAGTACTCTACTCCATAGGAATCAAGATCAGGTCCTAGACCGCGCAAAATTTTAGGAACGATGATGTCGCTTCGGTGGGCTGTCATCTTATTTAGTTCAGCGAAAAAGTCTTTTTCTACCCAAGAATCGTCATTAATTAATAACATAAAATCAGGTTTAACTTGTCTCAAGCTGAACTCGATGGAGGTATTATGGCGGGTGGTATAGTTCTCACCCACCGGGCTGGTATGAATGTGATCGATCGCTTTGGCTAGCTTCACGAAGTTGTGCGGAGTGTTTGACTCAACATTAACAATAATGGTGAGCTTTAGCTGATTTTTGGCAGCAGCTCGCAGAGAGCTCAAGCACTGAGTTAGCAGCTTGGAGTTATCTCTGACGGTGGTAGTGCATACAATGGCACAGACCTTTTTCATACCTTTCGAGCCGCTGTTGAAGGATTTTTTCTGTCAGCGATTATAAACGACGTGAGTAACCGCAAGAGCACGGAGGAGATAACTATAATCTCACTGCTAACTGAAGCAATTACGACCGTTTGCGCATCAAGTCGTTTCCAGGTAGATAAATTATCATAACGATTGGCGGCTAGACTCCAATGAGAAAAAATGCCGGGTTTAGTTTTGTACCTAAAATCCCAAGTTTTATCTAACTTAGCCGCTTCTTTTACAGGGAGTGGCCGAGGTCCCACGAAACTCATCTCACCTTTAAAAATATTAATCAGCTGCGGTAGTTCGTCAACCCCTAAACGGGACAAGAGCTTGCCAGTACCCACAAAACGAGGATCATTGTTGGCTTTAAACATCGGCTGGGGTGCTTGATTTAGACTGGTGAACTGTCGTTGATCTTTTTCAGCTCCGACATACATGGTTCTAAATTTATACATCACAAATTTTCGTTTTTTTTGGCCAATTCGTTCTTGAGCAAAGAGAATCGGTGAGCCAGCAGTGAACAGCACTATGATTGATACGAGAACCAACAAAGGTAAACCAATAATGAAAATAATAACGGCTAGGATTATATCAAAAATACGCTTCTGTGTTGAGTTGGAGTAAGGCGAAACCGAAACCATAAAAAGTGATTATATAAGTAAACTGCGCAAAAGAGGCAGTGAAATTACTAGATCAGGGGAGCTTTGATAGCTATTCTTGAGAATGCTTTTCTTGCAGCTGTTGAGACACCCAAAAGCTCCACAAACCGGTGATGGTGAAAAACAGACCACCGATGACGAGGGCCATGGTTGTTCCCACTGAGCCTGAAACAGGGATCCCACTCGCTGTGGAGGGTTGAGATGTTCGGGCGGATGGAGTGGCGCTCATGGTTGCAGCCGGTGTGGGGCTAGCGCTACTGGTGGCCCCCCCAATTGGGAAGGGGTTCCCTGAACCAAAGGGGACGGGGGAGTTAGTTCCTCCAGTACCTGAAGTATTAGCGGCGGCTAACTGAGCTGATGTGCCAGCGACCGTGAAGGTATAAGATTTGGTGATAGTTTGACCAGTACTAGGGTCTGTGTAACTATACTCAATGGTATGCTCTCCGGGCTCGAGTTGTTGCTCTAAGGCAGCGATATCTAATACAAACTTCCCGCTGGCATCTGTGGTTAACTGCTGCTCAATCTGAGTATCGGAGTGTACCGAGATGGTGACTACCACGTTAGGAGCAGCTATTCCGGTAATGGTCGGCTGAGTGGTGTTAACTTCTTGGTTGTTACCTTTTTGAAGGTCTAAGACGCTGTCACTAGTGCTAGCGCTGCTGCTGGCAGTCCCACTATCGGTAGCAGTCTCCGGAGTAACCTGATTTGCTAGCTCACTGAGGCCGCCGGTATTGGCACCATCGTCAGCTTCAGCCGATGACGATGCGTCACTACTGTCGTCCACCAGTTCATCCATTGGTACTTCATCACTGGCTTCAGTCTCATCCACGACCTCCTCTATAACTGGGGCTGCAGCTAGACTGGGATCCTGACCAAACGTAATAGGGGGGACTGGTTGGGCTTGAGAAACAGTTGTGGTTAGCTCAGACTTTTGTTGGGCTTTGGGGCCCTGGGCTCTTAAAGTCAGAGTGGTCTCATCACTGATCTCAGCGTAGGTAGAACCATCACTTACACGGGCATTTGATAGGGGGACAGCCCAACTCCCAGAGCCTTTTACCAGCGAAGACATTTCACCCACGCCATCGACGCTGATGTACACAATACTGCCTTCGGCAGGACCGCCATTTTCATTCAGAATATTGCCGTATATGGTTTTAGCGGCTGACGGGGCCCCTGCTCTTTGGGCAGTCTTGACGGTGAACGGTTGTCCTTGGTTGTCAAAACTGGCTTGAGAGCCAGTACCCAAACTGTAGTAATAAGTAGTATTAGGTTGTAGTCCGCGAATGGTGATGTGGTGAAGGGGGAAGGTCCCGACGCTACCAGAGAGTTGATCTCGATCGTCACTGGCTTGGGAACCCAGGCTGTCGGTCTCGGTTCCATACTTCACAAATCCAGCAGTTGATTCATCAGTCAAGAAAGAGACGGTAAAACTAGAATCTGTGACATTGCTCAGCTTAATACTTTTAGGCGTTGTTTGAGGAGTAGCTCTGGGTGCGAACACTCCCGTTCCGCTGCTAAAGAACAGTAAGCCGGCGACTAAAGCCACAACCAGGATACTCAGCCCTAAAATGGTGGGAATTTGTCTTTTCCACAAGCTTTTTTTATTAGGAACTGGCTGCATATCGTTTACAAGAATAGGAACAAGAGGCGTAGTGTTCCACCTCAATACTCTACTCTAGTGAAAATAAGTACATCAAGCAATACGAATAAAACCCGTTTATGCTATTTTGATCGGGTTTCACCACCAAACTCCATCACTGGATAGTTTTAGCGGAATCAGTACTGATCAAATCAGCTGCGGGTAAGCCTGTCTCCGGCGCTGGTTCGGCCAGTATTTGTTGATCGCCGCTACCCTCAATTCCAGTATCAACGGGGAGCTCAGACTCTAGAGTGGTGGCATTGAGAGTATTTAGTGGATTGGAGCTAGGGGGAGTCACAGCGGCTCTTTCTGGTGTAATTGTTCTGTAAATGGGAAACCCAGTCAACTCGGCTTGGTCATACACTCTTTTCTGTTCTAAGGTATCAATGACCTCAATGTTCAAAGTTGGGGATAGCGGTCGAGCTAGCTTGATCAGAGCTGGTGAGATACTGGTTTTGGTTTGTGAAGTAATTAAGCTGATCCCCACCCACAGAATGACTGTCACTAAAGAAAAAACTAGGATTCCGAGTACCTGTTGTTTGTGATGGAGTCCGAGCAGCTCTTTTTGAAAGATATTCATGACTTAGTTCCAAAGTAAGGAATATTGATGGTGACTGTGGCTTTCAATGATTTTTGACCCGACTCCTCACTCAAACTGAAAATGACCGTGTCAACAATAAAACTCCGGCGGGTGGCTTTGAGATCTTCTACAAATTGGCGAATAGTTAAGTAGTCACCCGTAATGGTAACGGAAGCACTGGTTTGCTGACGGGTGAGCTGATCAAACTCCAGACTGCTTTCATTCTCAACCGGCAACTCAGCGACATTCAGCGATAAAATCGCAATGTTGCGGTCACTGGCAATTTTCTCAATAATTTTCACAGCCTCAATTATTTTAGGCTGACTAGGAAGTGCTTCGTCAAGAACATTCAGCCGGCCTTCAAGTCGTAAATACTCTGTCTGCGCAGATGAGAGGGCGGCAATTTTTTGGGAGAGTTGTTGATCGAGGGCCTTTTTATCGTCTATCTCTTTAATTAGGTCGGACATGGTTAAAAGCGTTGGACGAATGGCAAATAAGGCAAAAAATAAAACTGTGCACAAAGTTAACAGCAACTCCACTGACACTCGAGCAATCGGTTTCGTATAAAACTGATTTAAAGCGGTTAGTAGTTGTTTTCTTTTAATTTCCATACGTACTTCCATCTCTTAGAGCGACTGATCTGTGGGCGTAGTAGCAGGTGTGGCTCTGGGAGCTGGACTGGCACTGACCTTCTCTGTATCGGCTCGCAATCGAAACACTATGACATTTATCTGATCAGGAGAAGTCTCAATCCGGTCGACGGTGACGTTAAAAAAATATGGTGAAAGCTGAATATTATTAATAAGTAAATTTAAAGAGTTTTGGGAACGGGTGGTACCACCCAGACTAACTTCAGTGGGCTTAATGATCAGATCAGTCAGCAGCACATCACGGGGAGTAATTTCGCTCAGCCGGGGGAAGACGTCAATAATATTTTTTTGTTGTTCAATTTGCTGATAACTATCAATCTTGCTTTGGGCAGTCCGAACACTATTTTCTAGATCCCCATACGACTGAACTATTGATTGTTTCTGGGCAATGCTACTGTTGAGATCAGTCACTTGACGATCTAGAGAAAAGCGGGTGGCAAAACTGCCGATTACCACCAGTTCGGTAAAAATAACAATGTATCTGCCGATCGATAATGCCCACTTTAAGGTTTTTCCAATAATCGTTTCAAAAAAGGGATCTTTCGGCAACAAGTTGATATTGAAGTGGACAAGCTTTTGTTTCATGGCAGTAACAAAATCATCCTATCATTTTCTGGGGATCAATAGCGATTCTAAATTTCACCATCCTCAAGTGAAGTATCGTTAATTGCTTCCTTTGTTTCTGAAAGTGGTTGTCGCCAGCGGCCAAAAGAGTTAGTAAGTTTTAGGAACAGTCGTAACTCTTTAATCTCAAGCAGCATTGCAAAATAAATATATACTAGCATCCCAATGGTGCTAGTAATCACAGTTAGAGCGATCAATTCGAGAGTTCGAGAGGTATTAAACACCACCTCATCTAATATCCGAAAGGGGAGATATAAAAAGACTGCCATCAAAAAGCTAGTGATGACCATTTTAAATTGAGGTATCCAAAAGGATTTATCCAAAAAGCCATAGATCTTGCGATTTAGGAGGGTGATTAAAAGCACAAATTCTAGTAAAGCCGACACGGCCACGGCTACTGCAATCCCATAAATAGCCCAAGGGGTTAAAAATACTGACACCGCACAGATCGCCACAAACACCAGTTGAGAAATTATGGTGATAAAGAGGGGGGTTTTGGTGTCTTTAACAGCATAAAAAGCCCGCGTGAGCAGCTGCGTCATGCCTTGAGCCGCAATCGAGATTGCAATAATTGCTACTACTCGAGCAGTGGAAACGGTGGTGGTCCAGGGAAAGTTTTGGGTACCAAAAACTAACCGGACAATTGGCACCCGTAAAATTAACAACAAAATTGAGGCCGGCATGGCCAAAAAGGCAATTTGGTGGAGAGAGTCGACGACCAAGTTGCGAAACCGAGTCAGTTCTTTTTCGTCCGATTCCTCTGACAGAAACGGGAGTGAGGCTTGGCTAATGGGAACCCCAAATAAGCGAATGGGAATCGTCATTAAAGTCATCCCCAGACGAATAATCACAAAACTGAGGTTGCCTAGACTAGTCGCAAAAAAGCCCAAAGCAATATCTTGAATTTCAGCAATTGCCTGAGTGAAGACCCTAGGTGGCATTAGCTTGAAAAGTTGTTTTACTCCCACATGGTTCAGATTAAAGGACACACGAAAGCGAAAACCCAGCTTATAGGCCAGGGGAACTTGAATGGCCATGTGCAGAAATGCGCCAATAATCACGCCCACACCCGCGGAGTAAATCCCTAGGTAAGGCTCAAACAGGTAAACTCCGAGCAGAATACCCAAGTTGTAGAAAATTGGGGCAATGCTAGGAATCACAAATCGCTGATATGACTGCAACATCCCTGACAAAAAGTTGGAGACCGCAAAAAACATCTGAGCCACCAACATAATTCGGGTCAAGTTGCTGGCAATCAAAATCTGTTCATGAGTGAAAGCATCGCCCGTGCGCCACTCAGTAATTTGTTCTGCAAAGATGAAAACTACCAGCGCCACTACCACAAACACCGCCATTAAAATATTCATCACAATACTGCTCATAGTGAATGCAGCCTCTTCGTTAGTCTTTCTCAGGCCAGTAAAAATGGGAATGAAGGCTGCAGAAATAGCACCGATGATAATCAGCTGAAACATTAAGTCGGGGATCTGGAAGGCTACGAGCAGCGCTTCATAAGCTTGCTGCGAAACGGGGGATTGAAAAAAGGAGCCAATCAAGATCCGTTGCCGCAGTAATCCAGACAGAGAAGAGATAATATTTGCGACCGTGATCACGGCAGCCGCTGATAAGATGCTAGTCTGTTGCGTTTCTAACCAGTCTGCTTTTGCCAAAAACTTGGGGAGTTTCCAATTCATAACCTAGCAAGATTATATGGAGCTGAGGCTGATGCAGCTAGGTTCAAGTTCTCATTTGCTAATATCTAACTTCTCGGGTACAATTCACCGACGTATGCCACTCTTACAAAATGCCAAAAAAGCCTTGCGATCTAGTCAGGCCAAAAATATAGTTAACCGCAAGGTTAAGTCCCACGTTAAAACGGCTGTCGACGCTATGAAGCAGAAGCCAAGTGCTGAGACGTTATCCAAAGCTTACTCGGCATTAGACCGAGGAGTGAAACATAAACTGTTCCATGCTAATAAAGCTGGACGCGTGAAGCATCAACTAAGCCGTTTGCTCAGCGCTTAAGTTACTGATGTTATCTACCATCCGCAATTTCTCGATTATCGCTCACATTGATCATGGCAAGACTACCTTGACTGATCGTTTTCTACGCTTAACCAACACAGTCACTGATTTAAACTTTCATGATCGGATGATGGATAGTAATCCTATCGAGCGGGAGCGGGGCATCACCATAAAACTAGCTCCGGTGCGGATGAACTATACCTTTGAAGGACAAGATTACATTCTTAATTTAATTGACACCCCTGGCCATGTTGATTTCGGATATGAAGTCAGTCGGTCACTGGCTGCTTGTGAAGGGGTACTCCTAGTGGTTGATGCAACTCAAGGCGTTCAGGCTCAAACGTTGACCAACTACGAAAAAGCCAAAGCCATGAACTTAACGATCATCCCGGTGATCAATAAAATTGACTTACCTTCAGCTGATCTAGATCAAGTTCTTCTCGAGTGTATGGAAACGTTTCACGTTTCGGAATCAGAAATTGCCTTAGTTTCAGCCAAAACGGGACTGAATGTTCCGGAGCTACTTGAACGAATTGTTAAAACAGTTCCAGCCCCCCAAGGTGACCCCGAGGCTTCGCTGCGGGCATTAGTGGTAACCTCGAAGTTTGACCAACACCGAGGCGCAGTTGCCTATGTTCGAGTCGTAGACGGGGTTCTCAGTGATTCCAAACTAGCAGTTTGTATGACCAAAACCGAGTTTATGCCGGTAGAAATTGGCATTTTTTCTCCAGAAATGAAACCAATTTCGCAGCTCAATACGGGTGAGGTGGGATATATTGCCACCGGTTTGAAAGATATTCGCTTAATTAAGGTTGGAGACACCATCACCGTCTCGGGTAAGACCGGCCAGATCACGCCCTTACCAGGCTATCAAGAACCAACGCCGATGGTGTACATGGAACTCTATCCCCTAGATGGGGCAGACTTTGCTATCCTCCAAGATAGCATGGCCAAGTTGACGCTGCACGATGCCGCCCTTCAATATACGGGCACTCACTCAACCGCTTTAGGCAATGGTTTGAGGATCGGTTTCTTGGGTATTTTGCACGCCGAAATTGTGCTCGAACGACTTGAGCGAGAGTTTGAGCTGGAGCTGATTGCGACAGCCCCGACCGTCACTTATAAAATTATCACCACTCAGGGTGAAGAGATAAAAATTCATACTCCGGCGGAGATGCCCGATCCCAGTCACATTAAAGAAATTCAAGAACCCATGGCCAATGCCGTCATTTATACGCCTGAGCTGTATCTGAGTCCGATCATGAAGTTAGTTCGAGAGCGACGAGGAGAGTTACTCCAAACGAATTTTGTGGGTAAACGGGCAAGAGTAGAGGTGAGTATCCCTCTTGCAGAAATTATTACTGATTTTCACGACACTCTAAAATCGCTGACAGCTGGTTTTGCCTCCCTGGAATACTCCCTGGCAGGTTATCAGGCAGTAGCGGCAGTCAAAGTCACGGTGTTGTTGAATCATGAGGCGGTTGAGCCGCTTAGTTTTATCAGTGTTCAAGATCAGGCTGAGCAACGAGCTCGAGACTTAGTTTCTAAGTTAAAAGAGGTCATTCCGCGGCAAATGTTTGAGGTGCCGATTCAGGCTGCAATTGGCGGAAGCGTGATTGCTCGAGAAACCTTAAAAGCGTTCCGAAAAGATGTCACCGCTAAGCTATACGGTGGCGATGTCACCCGTCGGCAGAAGTTGCTAAAAAAGCAGGCTAAAGGCAAGAAAAAAATGAAGCAACTTGGTAAAGTTGAGTTGAACCAAGAAGCCTTTCTGGCAGTCCTGAAAAGATGACGTATAATATTTGCTATGCCTGATATCTATGATGCTTCCAGTGAGCCTCAGCCTGAAAAAAAGACCAATCATCACCGAGTGAATGACTACTCACGGGTGATGCGCAACGAAAAATCAAGCAATAATGCTCTCAAATCATTTGTGGCCAAACCCACCAAAATTCACTTTGATTCTCAAGGTCAGAACGAACGAGTGCTGTTGCTCATGCGCCGTCATCCGGTAACCCAGCTCAAATGGATTTTAATTGCCATTGTGCTGCTCTTTATGCCGATCCTCTTTTTAAGTGTCGGCATGCTTAACTTTTTACCTCCGACTTTTCAGTTAGCTACCTTAGTGATGTGGTATGTCTTGATTATTAGTTTTAGCTTAGAGTCTTTTCTCAACTGGTTTTATAATGTGTATATTATTACCGATGAACGGGTGATTGATGTGGATTTCCACAACTTAATCTATAAGAATATTTCTTCGGCTAAGATTGATGTGATTGAAGATATTAGCTCGACAGCCGGTGGCATACTGGCATCCATTTTCAATTACGGAACAGTCAGAATTCAAACATCGGCCGCCGTCGTCGAGTTTGAGTATGATGATGTGCCTCAGCCGGCGAAAGTCACTGAGTTTTTGAATGAATTATTACTCGAAGAAGAAAAAGAAAAGTTTGAAAACCGAGTGGATTAACTATGTTTTTACAAGCACTTTTTGGCGTTGATGATCCCACTTTGGGTGCGCCTCTGTCAGCGATAATTGCCTTTTCACTTTTTTTGAAGGTGGTGTTTATCATTGGTGGACTGTTGTATCTAGTGTTTGCTTTTGTGGTTACTCGGCAAATTCACATCATGAAAAGCACCGTCATTACACCCTTATCTGGGGTAATCCAAATCCTAGGATATGTTCATTTGTTATTAGCTATGGGGGTTTTACTCTTTTTTATTACCGCGCTCTAACCAGCGTTACATCAAGCTGCCCCGATTCTCACCTCCTTTGGACTGAGTGTTGATCGTGATAGAATGAATGTGATGCACAACGTGCAGGTAACTCCGATAATCGGCCTACCCCAATTCAATGGGTGGTCACAAGTAGCGACAAATAGCAAAGGAAATGTCGTCTGCGCTTTTTCTGTGGCTGGGCTCAATGCCGGCAATGTGGGTCGAGACATTGTGGAGGCAATCAACGCTGCCAACCCCTCTACTGCCGCAGAATTTCACCAAGTACTTCAGAAGATAGTGACTGAAGTCACTCAAAAAGGCTGTCAATTTGAGTGTAGTGCTGGTATGTTTGGACAGAGTTCAGCCACCTTTGCCACCTATAGCGGACATATACTCCTGAAGCGTCAAGAGAAAGTGGGCACCCTATTGCGCTCTGAGCAGCAGCTGAGAATAATTCAGGGTCAAAGTGACATTGATGATGTATTTGTCTTGACGACCGGTCACGCGAGCAACTTCATTGGGGAGACGCAACAAAAGTTAATTCAAGGTTACGACGTTGACACCATTATTACCTCGGTGGTGCCAGCCCTCCATAGCTTAAGTGACTCCTCGCTCAGTAGCATGGGTTTTGTGTTAATACTTGATACCTTGCCTATTTCAGCGGAGCTATCAGAAAATCTCGAGGAACAGCTACCTATTGTGACTGCCCCCGGATTTCCTCCGGTTGAGCCTGTGGCTGAAGCTGTGCCTGTGACTGAGCCCAACTTTATTCTTGAGCCAATTGTTAAGGAACCGGTTTTAGAAACCACTCCCTGGACACCACCCCCGCCTCAGCTACCATCTAAACTTACTCAATTCAAAGCTGGTTTAGCAGTAGTGATCGCCCAGTTTCACCAAATCCGCCTCTCCGTCAGAGGTGGAGAAACCTATATCAGTCGGACTCCCAACCGAAAATGGTTAGCTTGGTTGATTCCTTTATTACTAGTAGTGATGGTAGTGGCAGCGGGGATTTTTATCTGGCGACGTCAAAATAATCTCCAAGTTACTCAAGCTCAAACAGCTATGGCACCGCTGCTGGCACAACTGAGAACCGCTGAAACTCAGATTGACCAAAATCCGATTCAAGCGCGTCAGGATATGGAGAAAAGCATTCAAGATCTTGAAGCACTTCAGTCTCAATTTGAAGACCAGCCCGCTGCTAAGGCAGTGGTGCAATCACAATTAGATCAAGCAAAGGCCCAGTACCAGCAGTTCTCCGGCAGAGAAGAGCTACAGTCATTAGCTACCTTTTATGATTTTCGATTAGTGGCCTCAGATTTTGTGGCTACTAGAGCTGACGCTTTCGGCAACCAGGGTGTTTTTCTTGACTCAGAAAAGAAGCAATTAATTTTACTGGACTTAACCTCCAAGCAAGTCAAGGCGCTGCCTACACTCACCATTGATCAACCCCGAGACATGATGCTTGTTGATGATCAATTGAGTCTCTTGGGGAACGGTTTGCAGATGATGGATATATCAGCGGAAGATCCCCAGCTTCAAACAGTCAAGGATCAGGGTGACTCGAATCAAGACGGGGAGTTTATTGGTTACTTTAACCGCTATTTGTATGTGTTTAATTCGGCTAAGCGGAATATCTATCGCTATCCTCCCGTCGAAGATCAGGCTCAGTATGGCGACCCGATTGGGTGGTTGAGGCCAGGTGAAACTGTCCCCTTTGACCAAATAAATTCCTGGGCTATCGATGGTGATATCTGGATGGGAAGTAAAGACGGTCGGATTCTGAAGTATAGTTCAGGGGGAGCGGCTGAGTTTAGTTTGCAGGGCTTGAATGAAGAGTTCAGCTCAGCCTTAGTGGTGTTTACCAAAGAAAATATTGAGAACCTGTATGTTTTAGAACCCGCCTCTCAACGGTTGGTCGTGTTGAAAAAAACCGGTGAGTTTGTGAAACAGTACGAAAGTCCCTCGTTGACCTCGACAACGGCTTTAGTCGTCTCTGAGTCACTGCAAAAAGCTTTGGCAGTCAGTGGATCTCTGGTTTTTGAGATATCTTTGTAAGATCCTTGGTATACTACCGGCATGACCTTAATTGAGAATCGAAAAGCACGCTTCGAGTATGATATTCACACCCAGTATCAAGCAGGGGTGGTTTTGAGTGGAGCTGAGGTTAAGAGCGTCCGTTTAAAGAGTGGAAGTTTAAACGGTAGCTTTGTCAAAATTGTTGGAGCTGAAGTTCAACTTCTGAATGCTCAGATTTCACCCTACAAGTTTGCTAACAATCAAGACTATGATCCCAAACGAACCCGGACCCTACTTTTAAATAAAAAGGAGATTGTGGAGTTATTGGCGGTTCAAAATCAAAAAGGTTCGGCCTTGGTGCCTTTAGCTTTTGAGTTGGTAGGCAAAATGATTAAGCTCAAGATCGGGGTGGGCAGAGGTAAGAAACAGTACGAAAAGAGAGCAGCTATCAAGCAACGGGATGTGGAACGTGACATCCGAGCGGAGCTGAAAGATAAAGTCCGTCTCAGATAGACAATACTTCCTCTCGACTTCACCATTTTTTTGTTTTACTATGGTTGAATATAAGACTTTATTTTACATGAAGGAGTCACATGCCCAAACGAGTTTTCTGGCCAGCCGCTTTAGTTACTATGGGGCTTATTTTCTTAGCCTCTAACATGGGTTTCTTACCCGCAGAGTTCTGGAATTTTTGGCCGTTACTGCTGATTATTGTTGGTTTGGGTGGTCTTTTAACCTCAGACCGCGAAGAGTGGATGAGCAAATCTGGATCCACCAAACGACCAGCAGCTCCTCGGTCAGTGGCTAAAAAACCGGCTCGCAAGCGTTAAGCTAGAGTTGGCTGTTTATGTCTGGTTTTCATATCGCAATAGATGGTCCTGTGGCCGCTGGAAAGGGCACTGTTTCAAAGCTGGTAGCTGAGAGACTGGGTTTTCTGTACATAGACACTGGCGCTATGTATAGAATGACGGCTTTACTAGCCATGCGAGCGAATGTGTCCCTTGACGATGAGTTAGCAGTAGTTGAGATATTGCAAACTGCTGACATCGACATGCGAAATCCTACTGTCTCAGAGAAAGATGGGCGGTTGTCGACAGTGATATTAAATGGCGAGGACGTTTCCTGGAAAATTAGGACTGAGGCGGTGAGCGCAGGTGCTTCAAAAGTAGCTCGATATGCCCAAGTTCGTGAACGACTAGTTGCGATTCAACAACGCATTGCAGCTGACAAAAATGTGGTCATGGAAGGCCGTGACATTTCATATAAAGTGCTTCCCTTTGCCCAACTCAAAATTTATTTAACAGCCTCAGATCTAGATCGGGCCCAGCGCAGACAGCTGCAGTTACAGACTCGGGGGATCGATGTCAGCCTTGAGAAAGTGCATGCTGAGCTGCTTGAGCGCGATAGACAAGACACTCAGCGGTGCGTGGATCCGTTAAAAATTGTGGAAGATGCCTGGGTGATAGACTCAACTGAGTTAAGTATTGATCAAGTTGCTCAAGTGATTGTTGAGCGAGTTCAAGAGTTACAATCATGATTAAAGCCATTTCTGATAAAGAAGCAGAAGAATCAATCAGACGAACCGAAGTGGTTGAAGATGAGAAGGCCGCTCGTCAGGCTGCGCGCTGGGAGAAAAAACACCAAAAAGAACAACAAGAACAGCGGGCTTTTCTAGAAAAATTAGTCGCCCCAATCCTCTTAATACTTACCATTATCGGTTCGTTAATACTGTTTTTATTGAGAGAAGGTGGCGGGAGTTAACCGTCGGCGTGGTTGAGTTGGCGACGGTGAACTCGATGGCGACCTCAAGGGAGTGTTTCTTTGACTAAAAAAATCTGGCCCGATGCCCTCAGGTACGAGAAAACGGTGAGGCTTGGTTTCATCAAGTAGTAAACCCATGATGTCATTCCAAATTGGTGAAGCCCCAGTCACTCCAGATGCGACGTAGCTCATGGGTGTATTGTCATTATTTCCTACCCACACGGCGACCAAACGGTCACGAGTATAACCGTATGTCCAGTTATCTCTGAGATTATTGGTGGTTCCGGTTTTAACAGCCACTTGTTGATTCGGAATGGTTAAGACTGATCGGGGGCCAAAGGCGGGAGTACGGGCAACGTTGTCAGCCAAAATATCCGTGATGGCGTATGCAGTACTCGATGGAATTGCTCGCTGAGTTAAGCACGAACCTGGTTGTAAGGCACAGGTATTCTGATACAGAATTTGTCCCTGAGCATTTTTTACCTCTAGAATTGGATTAATATTGACTGTGTAGCCATTGGTGGCAAAGGTTCCATACACCTTGGCCATCTCAGTCATCAAGACTTCGCCACCGCCCAAAGTTAAGGATAAGCCAAATCGTTGGCGGTCTTGCCAAGTGGTGATGCCTAAACTTTGACCAAAATCAATCAGATTATTGACCCCTATTTCTGCTAACAGTTTAACCGCCGGCACGTTGTAAGAAGAACCCAGGGCTTCACGGAGTGTGACCCGACCTCGGAATCTACCATCATAGTTTTTGGGACTGTAGGGTTTGGCATTCGGCAGTTGATATATTACTGGGCTATCCTCAATCACTGAAGCGGGGGTATATCCTCGCTCAAAGGCTAATGCATACATCAAGGGCTTGATGGAGCTACCTGGCTGTCGGGGGCGTAAAGTGACGTTCACCTGTCCATCTTCTTCGAAGTCAAAGTAGTTAATGCTGCCAATCATGCTCAGAATCTCACCCGTTTGGGGATTGGTAACTAAGGCCGCCCCGTTAGAAACATTAAGTTTTTTGAGCTTAGTTACTTCGGTAGTGACTATCTCTTGGGCCTGGTTTTGCAGCCCCAAATCAAGACTCGTTCTCACTTCCAGTCCTCCCTGGTTAAGAGCGGCTTCTCCATAGGTATCAGCAATCAGCTTTCTGACGTACATCACAAAGTGTGGGGCCAAAATCTCAATCGAATCTGTCCTGAAGATCAATTGTTTTTGGCGGGCTTCGGTTGCCTGCTCAGCGGTGATGTACTCTTCTTCCACCATTCTTCGCAGAACGTCGGCTTGACGTTCAAACGCTAGTTCTGGAGTTGGCCCAAAAGGGGTGTAGACTGAGGGGGCAGCAGGTAGGCCTGCCAGGAGCGCACTTTCGGCTAACTCCAGCTCTTTGGCAGACTTGTTAAAGTAACGATAGCTTGCCTCTTCAATCCCATATGTGGAGCCCCCATAGGAGACTTGATTGAAGTACATCTCCAAGATCTCTTCCTTGCTGTATCTTCGTTCGACCAAGATCGCCAAAATACTTTCCTTAGCTTTTCGGGTCCAGGTGCGTTCGGTGGTGAGCAATCTCATTTTAATGAGCTGCTGGGTAATCGTTGAGCCACCCTGGAGTCTTTCACTTTTTAAGTTCGCTCGTGCGGCTCTGAGGATGCCTTTGAAACTAATCCCATGATGTTCATAAAAATCTTGATCTTCAATCGCTAAAGTGGCTTTTACCATCGAATCAGACACATCTGACAAGGGAATGAGTGTCCGATTTTCTTGATCATAAATCTTAAACAGCACAGTTCCGTTTCGGTCGGTAATTTTAGTGCTCAAGGGCAACTGTTTTTGGGTTAGCTCATCAGGTTGGGGTAAATCTTTAAACACGAGTGTGTGCACGCTATAGCTAGCTGCAATAATAAAAACCGTCAGTCCCAGAGAAAAGACGGTGCGCCATGGATAACTGACCAAAGCTAACCAAAAAATGTAAAAGGGTCGCCCAACTTTTTTAAAGAACTCAACACTCGGTCTGGGCTTTTTGGATTGATAAATCCGTCCTGACTTTTTTCTAATTTTAATTACTTTAGGTGATGCAGCAGTCTTTTTAGGTTTTGTAACGGCTTTTTTTTTAGTGAGTTTTTTTCGCGAATTCAATGGGGTGGGCGCCATGGCCAGATAGTATCATGCCGGCCTATATTAGACAATTAGATGCCAGAATATAAACCAAATATGTACTCAAAAAACCTGTTTTTCTCTGTCTTGTATGCTTATTTATGTCGTTTATAAATCTAAGGCCGAAGTTTGGGTTTAATCACATCCCATAATTCACGAGAATCACCTTCATATCCCAGTGCCCAAATGGCAACTCCACCCAGGTCGAGTTGATTCACGAAGTCAAGCTTGTATGACAACGACCGAGAGTTTTCGTAGTAAATAGTGTATATCCGCCCGTCTTCGGTATAGGTTAAGTAGGGAGATAAAGCATCTTCATTCCAGCCCTCCACCAGACCTAGTCCCGCGCTATCTCTCAGAAGTTCTTGTACTCGATCATAACTGGCCGTGCTCCCAGTATTGGGAAAAGTGGGGGCTTGAGAATCAGCCGATGTCGTTCGCCACTCATAACCGTAAAACGGAATGCCCAGCAGTATCTTTTGAGAAGGCATAATTTTGACATAGGCTTGAAGTGCCTGACTGATGTCGGTGTCCCAGTATTTTTTACCTCCAAAAAGTGGCGCTACTGGTCCGGACAAATTAGACGACTGGCGATGAAAGTCATACGCCATGATGACTAAGTAATCAATTTCCTCGGCAAGGGCAGAAATATCCCATAACCCCTGCGAGGTGTAGGCACTGGCATAGACATCGATACTCAGCTGGACATGGCTGTACTTGGTATCTAGATGATCATTAAGGGTTTGCATGAAAACTGTTAAGTTGTTCCTGAGTGCTGGGGACGGGCTACCCACGTACTCAATGTCAATATTGATACCGCTAAACGGGTATGCCAACAAAATATTATCCAGAGATTCAATGAATCGATTTTGAGCAGTCGGAGAGTTTAAAAAGGCCGAGATATCATCGTTTTTCATCTGAGTTAACACCAGCTCGAGTTGAGTGCCATTGGCTTTAGCTTGGGCTGCGAGGTCGAGAAAAGCTTCGGAACGGAGCTTATTGTAGCCAGGTTCTTCATACGTAGCCTCGCGAGTTACTAAGCTGCCATCTCCCGCAATAGTTAAGCTAAAGTACGCTAAATGAGTTAGTTCAGGTTGAAGTTGAACAGTATTGATATTCCAGTAGGGTAGAAATCCATACACAACTTTTTTACTGGTGGTCGGCTCAGGAGTCGTAAATCGAAACAGGCTGCCATCTTTTAAGGGAGACACCAGTGGTAAATCAATGAACCACCAAGTAATGCTAGCCACAGCCAAGATGCTGGTTAAGACCAGCCCTACGGCTAATAGGAACGTCCGTTTTCTCATTGACCAACTTCTTCAACGTTAGTTTCTGTTCTAGTTTGTGAGGAAACATTTTGCTGCTCGTAGACTGTCTGGCCTTCTTCATTAACTGGCCGGTTACAGTCCGCACAATAATTAGGTGTCACCGGATCTTCATAAAAGGTTCTTTTCTCCAACACTAAGCCATCGGTGCTTTCTCCTGGCTGGGGTGGCAAGCCAGTTTCGGGACGAATCCAAGTATCAATTTGTTTAACCGATGATTTGGACGGCAAGCTCTCGCGCCAGTACAGCTCGGTTCCCACGCGGTGGCACTCTTCTCCTGGCTGGGGTGGCATCCCTGTTGAGCAGAGATCTGCGGACAAAACATCAGCGGGTTTGGTCTGCCAGACTGGTTCTCGGCCTTGAAGCACAAAACTCATTATGTCATTGAAAATCGGGGCTGCACCAGTGACTCCAGAAACGAGGCTTTGATTCATCGGGGCGCCATCATTATTTCCGACCCAAGTGATGACCAAAAACTCAGGGGTAAATCCAACCGTCCAGTTGTCTTTAAGGTCATTGGTAGTGCCGGTTTTAGCACTCACTACCTGTCCCGGAATTACCAGCTCAGAGCGTGGTCCAAAAGCCTGTTGACGAGCATTATTATCTTGCATGATGTGAGACACCAGATATGCGGGTGCACGACTCATGACTCGAGCTAAGTTTCCCAATTCAAGCTGAGTCTCATCATTGGTAAGCTCTTCAAGCTGCGCCACTCGCTCCTCGCTATTTACGACTTCTAAAACAGTGCCTTGATAGTCTTCAACTTTAAGAATGGGGTTGAGAGGAACTTTAACTCCTTGGTTAGCCATGACGCTAAAAGCCTGAGCCATATCAATCATTCTGACTTCACCACCACCAAGTGTTAGCGATAAACCATAGCGGGACGGATCAATCCAGCTCGTAATGCCTAGCTGGTTTGCCTGCCGAATGAATGTGGTCAAGCCAATTGCATCGAGTGCTTTGACCGCGGGAATATTCAGTGAGTTGCCCAACGATTGGCGAATGGTAACCGGACCTTTGAATGAGCCATCATAGTTTTTAGGGCAATACGGTTTTTGACCAGCTACCAGGAAGCAGGTAGGAATATCGAGGATAATCGAGCCGGGATTAAGGATCTTCTGGGCAAAGGCGGTGGCATACATCAGTGGCTTAATTGAGGAGCCAGGCTGGCGCTGGGAGAGAGTCACATTAACTTGACCGCCACCAGCAGTATCAAAGTAGTCTTTAGAACCAATCATCGCTAGAATCTCGCCGCTGTTGGGTTTGACAACCAAGGCAGCAGCATTGCCGACTCGGTAACGCTCAAGATCAGCTACCTCAGCCGACAGCGAAGCTTGGGCAGTGTTTTGTAGATCTAAATCTAGAGTCGTTTGAACTCGAAGTCCGCCTTTTTCTACCATATCTACGCCATATTTCTCGTACAGTAGATCACGAACAAAAAATACAAAGTGGGGAGCTCGAATATCATTGGTGCTCAGAGCAAACTGCAGCACTTCAGATTTTGCTTGCTCGCCTTGCAGTTGGGTGATGTAGCCATCTTCGGCCATTCTTCTTAATACATTTGCCTGGCGATTCTTAGCCTCTTCAGGGTTAGAGCCAAATGGTGAGTAACGAGTCGGTGCTTGTGGCAAACCAGCTAGGAGCGCTGCTTCTGAGAGCGAGATATCTTTGGCATGCTTGTCAAAGTAACGCATACTTGCCGCCTCAATCCCAACGGAAGTACCACCATAGGGAATGTGGTTTAAGTACATTTCTAGAATTTCATCTTTGGTGTACAGAACCTCGGTGGCTAGGGTTAAAACTGCCTCTTTAACTTTACGGGTCCAGGTTCTATCAGAGGTCAGGAGCGCATTTTTGACTAATTGCTGAGTGATGGTGGAACCACCTTCGAGTCGGTTTCCTTGCAGGTTTGAGCGAATAGCCCGAGCTATACCCCAAATATCAAAGCCAAAGTGGCGGTAGAAGTGTTGGTCCTCAATCGAGATTGAGGCTTGATACACATGCGGCGGTAACTCACTTAAAGTTATCGGGGTCCGATTTTCATCACCAAAAATTTCATACAGGAGCTGACCATTGCGGTCAAGAATCTGGGTACTGACGGCGTAGTTTTCTTTGGATGTTAAACGTCGGGGAGAAGGTAGGTCTCGGAGCACGTAGACCAAGCCTACCGCTGCAGCAAAAAACAGAAGCAATAGAATGGTTCTAACATAGCGATTCAACACGTGGAAGAACAGAATTTGAAGGAGCTTAGGGAGTTTTTTACGCTGGGGAATCTGACCGTTTCTCTTGGCTTGTTTCCGAGTAAAAACACCTTCCCAAGAAGGCACGACAGACAGCTTAGGCTTTTTCTGTAGTTGTGGTTTAATAGTAAGAGTCTCAGATTTAGGCATTTATGGTAGAAAGCCTATTATCTCCTATTGGTGACCAAAGATGCAACTCGGTTCCTTTTTGACTAACGAAAACTGGATGCGTCAGCTCGAGCCTAGCCAGCACGAACTGGTACAGCTTTCGCTGTCTTTGTGGGATCAGGAAACTCAGATCAAATCTGAATGGGTGGATTACTCCTTTGTGGTTTTTCCCATGGCCAAGGCATATGAAGGCTTCTTGAAAAGCTATTTTTTACATCAGGGGTTAATTACAGAGAGTGTTTATCGTAGTCGTCGCTTTCGAATTGGCCGGGCACTCAACCCTGATATTAGGCCTGAGTATCGCAATGGTGAGTGGTTGTATGATGAGCTTGAGCAGCGTTGTTCGCCTCAAACAGCACAGTTGCTCTGGGATACTTGGTTGAGCTGTCGAAATCAAATCTTTCACTACTTCCCAGATAAGGTAAACTATCTGAGTTTGAAACAGGCGGAACATTCACTAGCAATGATCTTGGCAGCCATGTCCACGGCCTTGGCGTGTGACCGTCGATCTAAATAAAAAAGTACTGATATCAGGAGTGATATGTCTATCCATACCTACCGTGTTAATAACATAACTTTATCTGGCTTACCTGGCTGTGGCTCGACGACATTGCTTAATTTACTTCGAGAAGACATGAAATTTGATGGCTGGAAGGGCTTTAGTGGCGGTGAGTTTATGCGAGCATATGCTGAAGAAAAAGGCTTATTTGATCACAGTGCTGGCTATCATCATGATTCACGGCATTATGAAGATGACTTTGACCGAAAAGTGGATATGGGCATGAGGGAAAAGTTAGAAGTTGAGGAGAAATGGGTGATTGAATCTTGGTTGTCTGGCTTTATGGCTCAACAAGTTCCAAAAGTCTGCAAAGTATTACTCACGTGTAGTGATGATGCTGTTCGCATCGATCGAATTGTCAATCGTGACGCCGTCACGGCAGATGTAGCTAAAAAGAACATGCAGGAACGGTACGAGGCCAACTTGAGCAAATGGGCTCGTATGTATGATCAACAGTGGCAAGACTGGGTAATTAAACCTGGAACACTCAAGACCAGTGATCCGATTGATTTTTGGCACCCAGATCTCTACGATATTGTTATTGATACTTACTCACATAACCAACAGCAAGCGCTAGAGATTGTTTTGAATGCCATCACCCAAGCCCCGAACCAAACAACTTAATCGGCATGACGCCCACTCTCTATTCTTTCCCTTTTTGATTTTATGTTTCATCATCTGGTTGATGTACAGAGCTTTGTTTCAGTTTCCAGTTTGGTTTGATGAGGTCATCGGCAAAGCGGTATTTTTCGGTTTGCCCGTGATGATCTATGTCCACCTCACAAATACTCGAGTGGTCCCGACCAGTTTTTCTCTCCAAAAGTTACATCCAGGTCTAATGACCGGCATTGCCTTGGGTGGTGTGTTTGGATTCATGGCTTCGCTTTTAGGGGTATTCCAGGCAGGTGGAGTGCAGAGTGTGGCCTTATTTAGTAGTTCAGAATTTTGGTGGCAGTTCTTCTTGGCGTTGATGACTGCATTTTGGGAAACACTCTTCTTTTTTAGTTGGATCATGATCATTTTGCAGGAAAAGTTCCCTGACTGGAACTTACTGAAACAAGTTATGGTAGTAGCGGGAATTTTTCTGGTGTTTCATGTGCCGAATACATTCTTGCGTTTCTCTGGGACGGCGGTAATTGCTCAGCTAGTGCTGTTATTTTTGTTTGCCTTAGGACAAGCTCTCTTTTTTGCTAACCGTCGGAATGGTTATGCTTTAACCTTGTCACACGCCATCTGGGGGATGGTGTTATTGGTTCACTTAAGTTGAGGCGAGCAAGGTCTGTGCCCTGGTTGCTAAATGAGCTGAATCAGACTATACTAGTGTCTTCCGCATTATGCTTTACGCCAGGTTTATCTTATCTTCATTAGCGCTGTTTTTTGGAGTGCTGATTTTAGCTATTTCTTTTTCTACCGCCAACTCGGCAATGTCATCTGAAGGCATGAATGCCACGAGTACTAAGCAGTTTTATATGGGACAAACAATCCTTCCTGATCATGTGGCCTATCCGGCTTTAATGGCTATGGATAGGGTTCGGCTGGAGTTGGATACTCCTCATGAGCGTATTTTTACTCAAATTGAGTTTGCTCATCGTCGCTTTGAGTACTCAAAAGCTCTGATGGAGAAAGGCAATCTCACTGAGTCTCTGAGTACTTTAACCAAGTCTCAAAAATACTTGACTCACGCTGCTCAAGATGCCTTAAAAGTACAAGCTTCTGATTCAGTCAAACAATATGTGCTTAAGACCCTTAGCTACTATCAAGATCAGTTAACTCGCTTAAAACCGGGATTTGGTGACGCAGAACGGCCCACAATTGATGATTTAATCCGCGATAACCAAATTATTTCAGCTGAACTGGCAGGCTCTTTAGGTGCCTCCTCCAGCGCGACTCAGCCGCCTCAGTAATTTTTCCGTGTACCATTTTGACCGGTTGACAGCTCTCCGTTCCCCGTGAGATTCTAATAACCCTCACCGATTGTAAACACAATATATTGTGGTTTGCGTCACAGATACATACAATATACTGTTAATAGAGGAAAAAGACTTAGAAAGTCTAAATTCAGGATTTTATGAAGTGTCCGTACTGCTCAGTGGCAGAGACAATTGTCGTCGACTCCCGCGAAGCCGATGAACAGACTTGCATTCGGAGGCGAAGGGCCTGCACTAACTGTGATAAGCGCTTCACCACTTACGAGCGAATTGAGGGTTTAGATTTAAAGGTGCTGAAGAAAGATGGTTTGAAGGAAGATTTTAGTCGGGAAAAACTCCGGCGAGGGATTGTCAAAGCCACCTGGAAACGTCCAGTGCCAATGGCAACCATTGATGAATTGATTGAGGAAGTTGAGAGAACTTTGCGTCAGAAACAAGGGGTAGAGATCAAAAGCTGGGAGATTGGGAATTTGGTTATAGAACGATTAAAGAAAATCGATAAGCTGTCATATTTGTTATTTGCCAGCGTCTATCGAGACTTTGCCAGTTTGGATGACTTTGCTGAGGAGTTACGAGTACTGCAACAGGAATAGTTATTAGTAAGGAGGACGTATGTCGCCGAGTGTGAGTTTGCCCCGAAAAAAAATGAAGTTCATTGATCGAAAACTTGATAGCGGGATGGGTATGGCTGTGGCTAAACGTACCTACCTGCGTCAAATCATTGACGAAAAAACTGGTGCTGAACGCTGGGAAACCTGGGCTGAAATTGCTGACCGGGTAGCCGATGGCAACACTGCCTTGCTCAAAAAATTTGGCAAAAAATTTGCCACTGATCGAAAAACTGATCATGAGCTGCTCCGAAAACACATCAGTAATGGTTCGATCTTAATGTCAGGTCGCCACTTGCAACACGGGGATATAACCCAACCAGATCGCAACATGGAGGTGTTCACCAACTGTAGTACAGCTTCGTCTTCTTATATTTTGTTCTACTTACTGATGAATGGTTCCGGTGTCGGTCGGCCTTACGATGACGACATGTGTGTCGTGGACTGGGACAACATGCCCAACGTGCGCTGCGTCATTAATGATGAGCACCCCGATTTTATATGGGGTTTTGACGAGAGTGTCAGAGATGCTCGACATAAGTATGGCGACATGGACAAAAAAGACGGCATTCATTGGTTTGAGGTCCCAGACACTCGAGAGGGTTGGGCCCAAGCCATTGAGATGATTGAAGTCATGGCGTTTGAACGCAAGTTCAAAGATGACATCTTAATTTTAGATTTTTCAAAAGTGAGGGCTAAAGGCAGTCCCATTAAAGGCATGCAAAATCGACCTTCATCTGGTCCCAAGCCGTTGATGAACGCGATTCAAAAGCTGACGACAATTAAAGGCTCATGTATGTCCCCCTGGAAACAGGCCATGTTTGTCGATCACTATCTAGCTGAGTGTGTGCTTGTCGGAGGAGCTCGCCGGAGTGCTCGGATTGCCACTAAAACTTGGTCCGATTCCGAAATCTTTGACTTTATTAATATCAAGCGCGGTGGCTTTTTATGGAGTGCCAATAACTCGGTAGCGGTGGATGCGACCTTTTGGAAGCAGCGCAGCATTCATGCCAAAAAAGTCTTGGAGACAATTTTGAAAGCCTCGTATGAAGACGGAACTGGAGAGCCAGGTTTTATCAATCAGCATCGATTAGTGCAGAATGACGCCGGCTATGAAGGTTACCAAGATGGCAAGTATGCCGAGAGTGCTAAGTATCACCCGTTTAAACGAACGGAGAAAATGTTGGCTAAACTAGCGCGCACTGCTGGGGCCAAAGTCTACTCTCAGATCCCCAACCCTTGTGGAGAGATCTCGCTGAATATGTTGGGTGGCTACTGCGTGATTGCTGATGTGGTACCTTACTACGCACCCACGCTCGATGACGCTGAGCAAGCCTTTAGAGCCGCCACTCGGGCCTTAATTCGGGTTAACACTATGGACTCGCTCTACAAGCGGGAAGTGGAACGAACTAACCGAATTGGGGTCGGTATGACCGGTATTCATGAGTTTGCTTGGAATAACTTTGGTTATACATTCCCTGACTTAGTGGATGAAGAAAAATCCCAAGACTTTTGGCAAACCATGGCCCGTTTCAAACGAGCGGTAGTTGATGAAGCTGCTAAATACTCTAAAAGACTAGGGATGGTAGTGCCTCACACCAACACCACCATCAAACCGTCTGGAACAATTTCCAAGCTGTTTGCTCTGACCGAAGGGGCTCACTTACCGAGTATGCGCGAGTACATTCGCTGGGTGCAGTATCGCAGTGACGATCCTCAAGTGAAGAAGTACCAAGACATGGGGTATCCAGTCAAGGAACTCAAGAGCTACACCGGTTCCAGTGCCGTTGGTTTCCCCACTCAACCGTTGATCTGTCGCTTAGGCATGGGTGATTTGTTAGTCACGGCGGCGGAAGCCACCCCTGAACAGCAGTACAAATGGCTGATGTTGCTCGAGAAGTACTGGATTGTCGGAGTTGATGAAAACAACAAACCTTTGGTGGATACCGGCAATCAAGTTTCATACACCCTCAAGTACAACCCCAAAGTGGTGAGCTTCAAAGAGTACGTCGAGATGGTGGGTAAGTACCAAGGCTTGGTCAAGTGTTGCTCAGTCATGCCGCAACAAGACAGCACGGCGTACGAGTACCAGCCAGAGCAACCAGTCACGATCTCAGAGTTCATGCGGGTGCTGGATGAGATTGAGAACGAAGAGAACTTGATTGAAGATATTGATTACGAGCACTTAAAGTGTGAAAGTGGGGCCTGTCCGATTTGAGGATAGTCACCGAGGTCACTGGTTGGCCAGAGACCTACAAGTCGCGATCAAGCTAGCGGCGGGCGAAAAATAGCTGGACAGAAAAAGAGCCGGGTGAAAGCCCGGCTTTTTGATGGGGAAGGAAAGCGGTTTGCAAAGGAGTTCGAGTTAGCTGAAAGTATGGTAAAGAGAACAGCTCGCTAATGGTCTGAGATTGATAAACGAGGGGCTCTTTCTAGTGTGGAAGTATTAGAAAGAGGAACTCCCAACTGGGCCACCACCCCAATCATGGCCGCATTATCTTGGCACAATCGTTTTGTGTAAGGGACCCTCAAACGCAGTTTGTTAGGCCTGATAGTTTCGCGGATCATTCGGCGCAGTTCTTGGTTGGCAGCCACGCCACCACCTAGCCAAATTTCGCTAAATTCCCGTTTTTGTAATATTTTATTCAATTTGTAACAAATAGCCCGAAAGACCGCGAATTGAAACGACGCACAAAAGTCATAGATTTGGGTTTTATTCAGGGGTCGATCGGCTTCCATCTTTTCGAGTAAGTTTCGGGCGGCAGTTTTAAGTCCAGAGAAGCTCAGATTGTAATCGCCACTGGTCGTCATCGGCAGCGGCCAAGTAATGACTTGAGGGTTTCCCAGCCGGCCAAATTCTTCAATCACGGGCCCAGCGGGATAGCCCAAACCCAGCATCCGTCCTACCTTGTCCAGAACCTCACCAGCAGCGTCGTCAACTGTCCAGCCTAGTCGCTCATACTTGCCAACTCCAGTGATGGCAATAAACTCAGAGTGCCCGCCAGAAATAACTAAACTCAGCACCGGGTAGCTTACTTTTTCGGGAGTAACCTTCGCATGGACCAACACCTCATCCAGATTTATCATTTTCTTTTTTGGGCGGGCCATCGGCGATAAGGCGTGACCTTCAATATGGTTGACCGGTATCAGTGGTTTTTGATGGAGGGCTGCCAATTCTTTAGCTTTGGTAATGCCCACCTCCAACGCCGGTGCCAGCCCCGGGCCTTGGGTGACGGCAATGGCTTTGATTTCCGCCCAAGTTACTCCGGCTCGTTTCAGGGCTAAGACAATGGTGGCCTCAATGTTTTCTCGATGAGCTTGTTTAGCTACCGTGGGAAACACCCCGCCGTACTGCTTATGCAGCTCAGTTTGGGAGGCAATCACGTTTGAGTACACGCTCGAGCCGCTGGTCACCGCAGCTGAGGTGTCGTCGCAAGAAGTATCTATCGAGAGGATGTAGAGTTGCTTAGTCATGAATGGTTAGGGTTCGTTGGTCTGCCTGTTGGGTGAAGTTGAGGGTAATTAATGGCGTTTTCTGGGAGCTCAAGACAGGTGCAAGATAATCAGCTACTTGGCTATACCACTCAATGACCAACACGTTTCCGGCAGTCAGTAATGATTTGATCTCGAGCCGATCAAACTCATCATGAGAGTTAATTTTCCAGACATCGAGATGGTAAAACTTTCCGTGCTGGCTAAATCGCTGGTAGTCATACTCCTCAATATATGAATACGTGGGGGAAGTGACTGTCTCAGATATCTGAAGAAACTCGGCTACCCCTTTGGAAAAAATAGTTTTCCCCATCCCCAGTGAACCATCCAGTCCAATCACCAAGCCACTGGCCTTAATGTTTTCCCAGTGTTTAAGAAGCAACCGACTGGCGATATCTTTGGTTTCTTGCTCGGAATTAGAGATCAGCTCAACTCCAGCTGAAGTTGAAAAACCAGTTTGTAACTCTCCCTGGCGGAACACCACTGGGGTTGAGAGCGTGGTGTCGATGACAGTGGAGGGTGGCCGATGGGGTAGCTCTCCAGCATCAATAACGAGATCAATCAGGCTTTTTTGTTTGGCTGATAAACCATCTAAAATGTCTTGAATACTGTATGGACTTTTCTTTCCCGAGGCATTCGCCGAGGTGGCAGTGATTGGCTGTCCCAGTGCTTGTACGAGCTCAATTACTAACGGGAAGTCAGGAATGCGTACCCCCAAGGTACCGTACTCTGACTCGACACCCTCAGCCACGGTTTTTTTGCCCTTAGAAACCACAGTCACTGGACCGGGTAAAAATTGAGCATACAGTTTTTGGGCCTGGTCATTAACCTCCACATATTGTTTGGCCATGTCCAGATTGGTGACGGCGATTGAGAGGGGTTTGCCTTCACGGCGGGATTTGTAGGCTAATAGTTTATTAACTGCGGTTTGATGAGTCGCTAACACGCCTGCCCCGTACGTGGTTTCCGTGGGGAAGATGACTAAGCCGCCTTGTTCCAAGATGGATTTGGCTTCTAGGACAACGGTAGCCGGATCAACTTTTTTAAGATCTATCACTTTCATGAAGCGTATTATACGAGGTTTGTTATAATGAAGTTTGGAGCATGAATATCACAGACACCGTCGCTAGCCAATCACCCTTGTCATTAATGACAGATTACTCAAGTACTGCTGCAGGTTTAAAGTTTGGTTTGTTTGTTAAAACCCAAGAAATTAAGCAAATTGACAGCTCCTTACGGCATATATTACTTTTGCCTAAGCGTGATCAACGCCGATGGTTGGAGGAACATGAGGAGTTTGTGAGTGATTTGTTAGATAATTTTGTCTCGGACTCAACCTTAGCCTTAGATGGATTACAGCTTGATGGTGAAGCCATGGAGCTCTCAATCGAGTTTGTAACGGTGCTGAGAGATGTGATGAACGCTATTCGCAGCTTATTTAATGATCGAAATATTCTCAAAAGTTAAGACGTCATGATGATCGGCGATCTCTTTACCACGGTTATTTACCAGCCATTTTTTAATGTTTTGGTGTTCTTTTACTGGATGTTGGATCAAGTGACTCAAGGTAAACCTGATATGGGAATTGCCGTGATCTTACTGACGATCTTGATTCGAATTATTTTACTGCCAATGTCACTGGCTGGTGATAAATCGGAAGCTGAACGGCGTCAGATCGGCAAAAAAGTCCAGGAACTCGAGTTCCAGTATGCCCATGATCCAATCACGCTGCGCCAACAAAAAAAACTGGTCATGCGTCAGAGTAAAGCGGTTTTAGCCGGAGAGATTTTTTCGCTGGTAGTTCAGGTGGCGATTTCCTTGATGTTGTGGCGAATCTTTTCCAGAGGACTAGCAGGGGAAGATTTGCATCTTTTGTACCCGTTTATGCCGAAGATAGTCGAGCCATTTAACTTGGTGTTTTTGGGTAAATTTGACTTAGCCCACTCCAGCATCTTCTTAAATCTATTGCAATCACTGTCTATTTTTATCTTGGAAACCATCTCGATTTATACCTCGCCTTATCCGCCGCAAAAAGGTGAAGTTGTGCGGCTGCAGCTGGTGTTACCAGTAGTGTCCTTCTTTGTGTTTATGCTGCTACCAGCGGGTAAGAAACTCTTTATCATCACCACTCTGATTTTTAGTATTGTCCTGACCCTCTATAAATTAGTCCGGCATAAATTTGCTGAGTACAAGTTGAAGATGGAAGAAAAAGAGCTTTCCAACCAAGAGGAGCAGGTAGTGGTGGACGTCAAGTGAGGTTCTGAATCGGCGGCTTGAGAAGTTAGTCCTTTGTATTTTTCGTTGGCCGTGGGGTACAATAAAGATATGGAATTTGATCGATTGGTCGTCTCCTTCATGGTAGACGAAGTAGTAGGCGGTTTTTTTATCTCTGTGCCTCCGGGACACATAGCTTGCGTCTATGATCGTGGTCGTGGGGTGTTGCCTCATGTGTGGGGACCGGGACTTCATCTCAAAATTCCCTTTTGGCAGGTCGCTAAGCTTTTTAATGCGCAGATTTTAGAGTACTCACTGATTGAAGGTTTTGATATTTCCAAGAATAAAGAAGCTTTAGGTGATCAGCCGATTTATACCTCTACCTCAGACGGCAAAGATATTTCCATCCAAGGCTCAATTTTATTTCGGATTGATCGAGATAATGCTCCAGAACTTTGGGAAAATATTGGCGAAAATGTGGTGTCCAAAGTGGTGCGACCGTTTGCTCGCAGTCGAATTTCAGCGGTGTTTGCGGAACTGACATTAGAGGAAATTCGTCAAAAACGCTCTCAAGTAGAAAACATCGTCAAGGATGACTTAAATCATCACTTTCAAGATCGAGGCTTAAACTGCGAAGGCTTCTTACTCTCAGAAGTCAAGACGTCTGGCCCGCGCGGAGCTGAAGTGACGATCATCCATGAACCAGATCGTCAGCTTGACGTCTCCCACGAGCCAATCTTAGAAGCAGTGGCTGCCAGTCCTCGCCAATCGTCGTCACTATAAACGGACACCCCAGTTGACAACGAATTAGCAGTCAGTTAGGATAGCTGCTAAAGTACACAGTAGATTTTTGTTCGATGAATTCTGATCGCTCCCAGCTAGCAATCAGACTCAACGACTCTCAAGATTCATCTCACGAGAATCTACCTCAGTTGCAATTATTATAAATATTTCTAAGGAGACCCTATGTCGGACACCACTTTGTCTGTCGCTCAAATTAAACCCCTACCAGGGTATGTATTGGTTGAGCCAGCCTCTTCCCAAAAGCAAACCGCTTCCGGTATTTATTTACCCGATTCACACGAGGAAAAACCACAGCATGGCACCGTTTTAGCCGTGGGCGATGCAGTCATGGATGATGGGGCTAAGGTCGAGTGTCCAGTTACAGTTAAAGACAAAGTCATCTACAAAAAATGGGGTGGGAATGAAGTCAAGATTAGTGACGTTGAGTATCAATTCTTAAAATTTGAAGACTTATTAGCAGTCGTTAAGGGTAAGTAATCGGTTTAATTAAAGGAGATATATGGCAACTAAACAACTACTTTTCGGGGATGAAGCCCGACAAAAAATGTTAATCGGTATTAATAAATTAGCTTCCGCAGTCACCACGACTCTGGGTCCCAAGGGCCGCAACGTGGCTCTGGATCGCTCGTGGGGTTCACCCAACGTCATTCATGACGGTGTGAGTGTCGCCAAAGAAATCACTTTAGAAGATAAATTTGAGAACATGGGTGCTCAGCTAGTCAAGGAAGCTGCTTCTAAAACCAATGACGTCGCCGGTGATGGTACTACCACGGCAACCTTGTTAGCTCAAAAAATTAGTGTCAACGGCATGAAGTACGTCACTTCTGGGGTTAATCCGATGATCATGAAAAAAGGCATAGACCGAGCAGTGGATGCAGTTGTAACTGAGATTCGCCGTTTGGCCAAACCAGTAACCGAAAATGACTGGGAAAAAGTGGCTACTATCTCGGCTCAAAATGAAGAGATTGGTCGCAAAATTGCTGAGGCTTTGAAGCTCGTCGGCAAAGATGGCGTGGTTGAAGTAGAAGAAGGTAAAACCATGGAGATCACCATTGATCATAAAGAAGGTATGGAGTTTGACAAAGGCTATGCTTCGGCTTACTTCGTGACTGATAGCGATCACATGGAAGCTGTGATTGAAAAACCATACATCTTAGTCACTGACCAGAAAATCTCATCCATCCAAGACATCGTGCCGATGCTGGAAAAGCTAATGCAGATCACCAAAAACTTTGTCATCATCGCCGATGACGTTGATGGTGAAGCGCTGACCACCTTAGTGGTGAACCGCCTGCGAGGTGCATTCAACTCCTTGGCCGTCAAGGCTCCAGGATTTGGCGACCGCCGCAAAGCTATGTTGCAAGACATTGCAGTGTTGACAGGAGCTAACTATATTTCAGCTGACACAGGCCGGTTGCTCAAAGATGTGACCGTTGAAGATCTAGGGCAGGCTGATTTAGTTCGCTCGTCCAAAGACTCAACCCGGATTGTGGGTGGTAAAGGCAAGCAGACAGACATTGATGCTCGTGTAGCTCAAATCGATGCTGAGATTGAAAAGACAACCTCTGACTTTGATCGAGAAAAATTGGAAGAACGCCGAGCCAAACTGACTGGGGGCGTCGCCGTCATTCAAGTAGGTGCTTCAACTGAGATCGAGATGAAGAACTTGCAAGAGCGAGTCAAAGATGCCAAAGAGGCAACTCGCGCTGCCATTGACGAGGGAATTATCCCCGGTGGTGGCGTCACCTTGATCCAAGCTGGCAAAGTCTTGGTCAAAATGAAGTCAGCGATTCACGACGAACAAGTGGGTATCGACTTGATCAAACAGGTGTTAGAAGAGCCACTCAGAATGTTGGCTCGCAACTCTGGCGTTGATGACGGTTGGGTTGTCCGCAAAGTCATTGAGCAGAATGACGCTCACTACGGCTTTAATGCCATGACCAATGAGTTTGGTGACATGATTAAAGCAGGTGTTATTGAGCCGGCTAAGGTTGCGACCGCAGCCTTACAGAATGCAGCGTCAGTCGGATCAATGATCTTGACCACTGAGTGTCTGATCACTGACGCTCCAGAAAAGAACAAACCAGTAGCAGCTGCCTCTGACATGGGTGGAATGATGTAATGTTTGTGGAATGGATGGCTCAAGCCGTCTAATGCATTTGGCAAAGAAAGCGGTTCCGTAAGGGACCGCTTTTGGTTTATTATAGAACCAGATGCTTGAAGATAGAGAAACTCCCCAGCTTGACCGAGATGCTTTGGCAGCCCAGCTGCGGCAGAACTGTTTAAGGCTGACTTGGCTGATTACGACCAGCAAGTTCATCAACTACAGGTTTGGCGACAGCACCGGGTGGACAAATATCAGGAAAATTCCGACCGAGAAATCAACGAGTAATTTCGCTCTTTTTCTTCTTTACGGTGAGAGAAAAAATCCTCATTTTGGTGAAAAGTACAGAGGTTAGCAGGACTGACGTTCGCAGCATCATCGGGGAAAATTTCTAAAACTTGTTTGAAGTTTTCACGGACTAAGTTAAACGTGAGTTCTTTTTCGGCGTCAATCACATAGCAGCGTTGGCAAATGGCTGGTCCGAACCAAATCTGCAACTTATCGGTCAACTTCATTTTATCTCGAATGTGGGTCAAAACATTTCTGAGCAATCCAGCTTCAGTGCCTTTCATCCCACAGTGGGCAACCCCAATCAAGCCTGAAGGATGAGCGATTAAGACGGGAATGCAGTCGGCGGTTCGAGCAGCTAAAATCACATTGGGCACAGTGGTCAGCAAGGCATCCACTTTAGGAATCGTTTGGGTTTTTGCCTGAGATTTGGTAATGACAGCGAACTCAACACCGTGAAGTTGTTCCATCTGGATCAACGGCAGATCAGTAAGTTCTTCCTTTTCTAAAACAGATTCTAAAGATGACTGTCGGGTGGTAGAGAAAGTTTTAAGTTGGGGTAGCTTGATGAAGTTAGATAAGTAGTTCAAGGTGCTCACAGTATCACATTTAATCGAATAAAATCAATGGTAGCTTCTGAGTAGCAAGGCTGGGATTCGAACCCAGGACCTTCGGTTTATGAATCCGATGCTCTAACCAACTGAGCTACCTTGCCATGGTTGATGGTACGTGTGATACCCCCAAGGGTTGATTATACCAAAGCTTGAGGAGTATAATAAGCACCTTACGAAGAATTGCTCTTAAGTGAACAACTTCGATTAACAACATCGCGCGGGATAGTGTACGGTGCACGTGAGGCTCATAATCTCGCAGGCTAGGTTCGACTCCTAGTCCCGCAACACTGTGGGAATGGCGGGATCTAAATAGGCATTAAAGTCTATTGGACCCGCCTTTTTCGTAGGTTCGACCGTAATTCCTAGCTTTTCTACTTCTTTCTTAGCTTTTTCAATTATCCACCACAAATTGTCTTCATTCACCAATACTTTTTTGTTGTATAGCTTTAGGTTCGACCCAAGCATCTCGAGTATCTGAGTTTTAGTCTTAACATCTCCGTTATGAAACCAGTATCTGGAATAGCAGGCAAATTCAAAGGTTTTTCTTGATAGGTCTATCCAGTCATACTGTTTTTGATCCACTGTCTCTATGTTATCTTTAACTGATTTTATCTGATTTTTAAGTGACTCTAACTCTTCCTCATAGATTTCTTTTTCTTCAGAGCTGGATTTCTCATAGGCATCTGTAAAACGATGTTTAGTCATTCTTCTAAGCCCTGATTTCAGGCTTTCATAGTTACCAACGTTACGCTGAGTAGCCCGGTCATCTTGCTTCATCTCATTATCATTTAATTCACCCAAGTGTTTAATAGCCCAATCCTTAAAATCGGGATCTATTTCAAACTTTTGAAGTTCTTGGTCCACCTGTTTTTCTAGCTCATTGATCTCAAGAGATTTTTGAGTACAGTTCTTATTTACTTTCCTTGTACAACGATAGTAAGTATAGTTTAAAATTTTTGGATCATTCATTAGATCAATCCTAAGATGGCACCCAATGCACTCTGTTCTATTGCTAGTCTTTGTAAACTTAGTCTTACATTCCGGACAAATTATCTGGATTTTCTTTTCTGCAGTTATAAAACCACCACATTCTCCACAACTCATAACACCTTTGAAAGGAAAGTCGTGTTTCTTTTGTTTGGACCTGCTTTTTTTACCTAGCCTAATCTGCAAAAAATCCCATTCGTCTTTAGTAAACATTTTTTTATATTTATGATCACCCTCTTGAAAAATAGCATCAACCTTGTGCCTCATCACTCCATAATAGAATGAATCAGATAAGAAATTATAAAAGGTAGTTTCAGCGAGAGGACCACCTCCTTGTTTTCTTTGAGTTAATGTTCTATATCCCATGTCATTATTGAGCCAATCAAGAGCTTCTAAAGGTGTGAATTTGCCGTTTACAATTTGTTTACCAGCTTGTTGCAATAGATTAAATCTATCTTCATCGATCTGTATATCCCTCTTTCTTGTAAGAGGATCTATGTAGTTTATAAAGCCTTGTTTAGCTGGACCAGCCCATTCTTTTCTCTCAAAGAACTTATCTCTATTACCTCTGTGAACTGCGGCACTTAAGTCATCCGATGACTTCTTTGAAACCGTGAAATCTATACTCAGAGAAAATTTATGATCAGGAGTATTAAAATATGTTCCTCCAATAGTTTTAACTGCCAATAACTTGCCTTGGTCCATTGAATAAATACAAGTTCCAGAATCCACAGAATTTCTCGCAATTCTATTACCAGCCCATACCAAGATAGCGTTTATTTCACCACTATAAACCATTGCCATCATCTCGTTAAAGTCTGGTCTTCCAGGATGAAAAGCAGAATGAGATTCCTTAAATATTCTAACAATGTTTTTTATACCACTTCGATCAGCTAATTCCTTCAACTCCCTTTCTTGAGAGGGTAAAGAAGCTATCTGCTTATCCTCCGAGTCGCTACTTTTTCTACAATATATACCCCACTTTAGGTCTGGAAGATTGATGTTCTGCATATAAAAACCCCCTTTAGGTGGACTCAATCAACAAAGACTGTCCTAAAGAGGGTATCTATATCTTTGTTGAAGCTGAGTCCGCACTCATCTTACTAGTAATTATTCTTTTTTACTACTAAATTCGTTTAATAAATCTAAATTACTGCTCTGAATAGGTCTATAAATTAAAGCAAATCGTTTTAATTCTTCTAAAGCCTTTACAGCCGCTTCTTCAAGATCGAGTTCCACCCCGCATTTTTCTTGATAGAGCTTTTGAAAGCTGGTGATGGCTTCTTGGCTTAGACTCATGACAGCATCGTCCTTCCATCTGCTGTAATGTGTTCATCAAGCCACCTCATATCCTCAGGAAGTAAGGTTGTATAACCCCCCTCATCGTATATTTTCGTATAATCAGCTGTTGTTCTAATAGTAAGCTCAGGCTTATTAACCTTATTAATTACAACCTTAAGGGAAACATTAAGGACTTTAGGTACTTTACTCAAGTCAGAACGCGGAATTACGTTTTTCAACAACGGAAATCCATTTTCTAATAACGAATTTCCAAATATCTCTTTAAGATCTTCGTCACTCAAACTTTCGTTTTTATATGCATGAGCTTTTTCAAAGTATTCAAAGTCCTTTACTTGAAATGTATCTAGCTTCTTAGTTAAAACTCCTTTTTTAACTAGCTTTTTAAAATTTTCTCCCAGAGTTCTTTCGGGTATGTTCCATATTTTTGCTAATTTTCTAATGTCATGCCTGACAAGACCATATCTGTAATCACCTTCGTTCCAATCTGCAGAGATCAAAGCGATAATAAAATATCCAAGATCGTTCACTGTTAATGTTTTGTTCCTGACATGCTCCAGAATTACCCTTCTAGGGATATATATTTTTCCGGTGCATACCTGTCTTAAGCCTGAATTGGGGTTTAGGTTTTTCATCCGTTGAACTCTTGATTTATTGCATTACTCAACTGTTTTTGAGCAAAATAATAGTCCTGAGGTATCACTGATAATTCTCTGGACCAATAGAGATCAATTAACTGATGTAGTTCAACAGTATCTTTAAAACAAAACTTGATTTTCTTGGAATTGGATATATCCAAATGGATAAATTCTTGATTATAAGTTAATAGACTAGATGCTAAGCTGAGGTCTAAAATTGCACAGGTATTTATTGTCATATACCCTGACTAAGGTTGTACGGGCATCAGACTTCAATGGGCGGTTTCCAGAAGAAAATAGATGATCTGTTTTACAGAGACTGTAATTCTTCTGTAAATGAGGATTAAGAAAGTATTTTTAAACGAAAAGAATATGTTCCAGACTTAGTTTCATAGGAACTAAGTCTGATCAGGTTTTTAAAATTTGACGGTAATGATTTATTTATTAAGTTATTTCTCATATTTGATAAAATAATTGAAGACAATGACTCTTGATTGAGATATTGAAGTTTTTTAATTTCATCGATTAGTTCCTTTTGTGTAACACTTATCTCTAGCCAATCACCCTCACGTATCCATTTGCCATTCTTTAGCAGCTGAATCAGTGCTCTAAACAAATAATATGATTGAGTTGGATATTTTCTATTCCCTTTAGGATTAAAATTAATTGTAGCCTTTGATCCATTCACTAATTTAAGCCAAAAGGTGAAATCTTCAAAACCAAAGAGTTCAGAAGCATCTATCCCACCATTAACTAGATTGGTGTATTTTCTATAATACTCATCAAAAGGTTGAAGAATCTTAAAATGAAATATGTTAAAAACTTGATATTCTGGAGTACCTACGACACCACTTTCATAAATAACTGGTTCACCAACTTCTTTTAAAACTTTATTCGCCTTTAAAAAGTGTCGTACTTCATAGAACTGAGATTTACTCAAACTTCTAATGTCTATATTGACCATACAATCAATAATTTCTTTGTTTGGATAAGGCAGCCTATCTCTTTCAATTCCATCTAAAATATTCCAAACAGCAAAGTCAAATTTTTCTTTAGCAGTAATGTAATTTATTTTCATTATTCACTATATTATAC
>Ga0163150_10000512_pt1 | contig 72249 bp, 69 predicted proteins | sample OliLakLV19P2IB_FD_148628 | JGI IMG/M metagenome (GOLD analysis project Ga0163150, IMG submission 148628) | Freshwater microbial mat bacterial communities from Lake Vanda, McMurdo Dry Valleys, Antarctica - Oligotrophic Lake LV.19.P2.IB | ecosystem: Environmental > Aquatic > Freshwater > Lake >... | reverse complement strand
CATTGTAGCTCTTCGGATAGAGTCATAGCGACCATATGCCATAGAGTATATAGGACTTTCGCACTTTTGTGCAGATAACAGAGTCTATCTGAGTAAGGCGAGAACTTTCAGATTTCTGGAGGGGTAGCCATAGCTACATCGACAGAAAGATGGAAGTTTGTAGCCACTCAGGGAGGGTCTGAAGCTGTAGAAAGGTGCGAAAGTCCTATATAGCGTAGCCCGTGCCAGAAGCATAACACCAGCATTTTAGTCGTTGCTAGACCTCTAAATTTGCTATAATAGCCTTTGTCTTAAGGAATACTCACTTCGCACATGAATGCATTACGTAAAGGGGCGGGAGGCCGGAATCGCAAAACCGGTAAGAACTACTTTGTCACTAAGAGCGGCAATACTATTAAAGTGCACCGTAACTTGGTAGAACGTTGGGTCAACAGTCGTGACTCCAGGGATAAACGCCGCGCCGAACGCATGGCTGGTTTGCCAAAATCCAGACTAAAACGTCTTTTATACCACATGCAACCACGTCGAATGTACCATTACTGGTTTAGCCGGGATGGTGGCATTATGGCGCTCAAGATTTTGGGTATTTGCTTGACTATTGGTTTTTTGCTGCTAGTTGGCATCTTTGCATATTTCCGCAAGGATCTACCTAACCTGAGGGACATTTCTGGTACGAACATTGGTGGCAGTACCCGGTATTATGATCGGACTGGCCAAACACTACTATGGGAAGATTATGACGCAGTAAAACGTATTCCGGTTAAGGGTGACCAGATATCAAAATATGTTAAGGATGCCACGGTGGCAATCGAAGACAAAGATTTCTTTAAACACGGCGGTTTTGATATGCGTGCTATCTTACGTGCCGGCATTAATGACGTTTTTACGCAAGGCAGTACACAGGGTGGCTCAACCATCACACAACAGTTAGTCAAGCTCACCCAGGACTGGACTAAGGATCGTACCCTCACCCGTAAGGTCAAGGAAGTTATCCTTGCCGTTGAGCTGGAACGGAGTTATTCGAAGGACGATATCCTAACTGGCTATCTCAACACGGCTCCTTACGGGAACATCCAGTATGGTGTCGAAGCCGCAGCCCGTGATTACTTCCATAAATCAGCGAAAGATCTTAGCCTAGACGAAGCGGCCTTTTTGGCGGCATTGCCTAAATCACCATCGTTTTACTCACCATATGGCCCATTTTTTGATAAAGATTCGCTGGTTGGCCGTCAACATTACATCCTAGATCAAATGGCCAACCAGGGACTCATTACAGCCAAACAGCGGGATGAAGCCAAAAAAATTGATACTGTGGCTGCTGCGTTTCCCCTGCCTGGTAATAAATTCAATGCCATTAAATCCCCATGGTTTGTGTTGGCTGCCAAAGCTCAGCTAGAGGAAAAGTATGGTGACCAAACCGTCAAGCGCGGTGGCTGGGCGGTGATTACAACGCTTGACACGAACCTCCAGAACATCGCTGAGCAGCAGGTCCAAAAAGGTCTTACCCAAATCCGCCGGCAAGGAGGTGACACTGCTGCCTTTGCCGCAGAAGACGTAGAAACCGGACAGATGGTGGCATTGGTGGGCGGTAGTGATTTTACCAATGCTGAATTTGGCCAGATTAACTATGCCCAGACTCCCTTACCGCCCGGTTCAAGCTTTAAGCCATATGACTACACAGCGTTGATTGAGCATTCTACCAATGCCGGTGCCGGTAGCGTACTCTACGACAGTCAGGGGCCGATTGAGGGGTATCCTTGTACTAACAAATCATTGCCACCACCTAAGGGCCAAGGCAATTGCTTGTGGAATTACGACTTCAAGTACCCTGGCGCCATGACATTACGCTATGCGCTGGGCGGATCGCGTAACATTCCGGCTGTCAAGGCAATGATTGCAGCCGGAGTTAATAAAACCATCGACACAGCTGAAAAGATGGGTCTCAAGAGTGGCTACAAGTGTTACACCGACGACAGACTCACCAAAGAAGGCCCCTGCTATGCCTCCTCGGCAATTGGAGATGGCGCTTATTTGCGTCTGGATGAACACGTACACGGTTTTTCTACTATTTCACGTAATGGTCGCAATATTCCTCAAACATATATAATGAAGATAACCGACGCCAACAACAAGGTTGTCGACCAATGGAAGCCTGTTAAGGGCACACAGGCGGTACGGGCTGATTCAGCCTACATTGTGGCCGATATGTTATCTGACCCCAACGCCAGCTATTTTCCAGCTGGTCGTAAGCCGCACCGTTATAAGGGTTGGAAATTTGGTATGAAAACCGGTACAACTAACGATGCCAAAGATGGTTGGATGATGGGTTTTTCTACCAAGTACGCCGCCGGTGTTTGGGTAGGTTATCACACCCGTCGGACTGCAATGCGAGGTACCATGGAGGCCATGACCCAACCCATATGGCAAGGCTGGATGAATGCAGCGCATGATACTATTCAACCCAAAGAACGAACCCGTCCCAGTGGTGTACAAACATTGCCCGCCTACGTTGTACGCACGCACGTCGGCATTGGCTCTATCGAACCGAGCTCCAGCACCGACCTGTTCCCTGCCTGGTATAAGCCCAATAAAGCTGTCAATACGACGGCTAAAGCAATCGATATTATCTCGAATAAGCTGGCAACTGACTGTACGCCATCGCTTGCCCGAAAGGATCAGATCATTAGCGATGCTAATTCCTTTTCGGTTGACCCATATAACAATTCCGCAGCTAACACCAACGCTAGCGATGACGTACACCAGTGTAGTGACGCTAAGCCAAGCGTAGAAATTATATCTTCGACTCAGTCAGCCTTGACCGTCAGTGTTACACAAGGTACACATCCACTCAGTAGCGATTCGCACAAGGGAACTATTAATATTATTATCGGCGGCCAAATCGTAGGATCAGCTCAAATTGACAGTCCTGGCACTGTAACTGTACCGTTTAGTTTCAGTGGTAGCGGCACGCAGGACCTCACGGCCCAAATCATTGACAGCGTACTCTACGATAGTAGTACCACTACCAGCGCCAATTTTGGTTCAAGCCTAACAATAACTGATCCGACTGCAAACCAGGACGTAAACGGTAGTAGCTATACCATTAGATGGGCTGGGGGAAGTGGCAACTACAGCGTTACGCTTAATGGTTTACCAGTGTCAGATTGCAAGAGCATAAGTGCTTTAAATTGCTCTGTTACGTTACCCGGTCCAAATAATACTTCATTTACAGCAGTTGTGAGTACAGGCTCCGAATCGCAATCTGTTACCTTCAAAAAGTAAATTCATTCTTTTTCTAAAAATTGGTTCAGTGCGCTACGAACGTCCGCGACCCCAAACAAACCTACTGGCTTTTTGGCTGTTTTGACAACTGGGCCAATGGCACCGACAAAGCCCAGCTTTTTGGCTTCACCCAAACGCTTATCGATAAATGGTACATGACGCACTTCGCCAGACAAACCAACTTCGCCAAAAACCACGGCATTTTTCTTAAGTTGCATGCCCTTGGTTGCCGAAGCAATGGCCATACAGACCGCTAGATCAGCCGCTGGCTCGCTTATTTTGATACCTCCAACGATGTTGACATAGATATCCTGCTCTGCAAGCTTCAGTTTAGTACGACGCTCAAGCACTGCCACCAGCAAATTTACACGGTTAAGGTCTATACCGCTAGCAGCCCGCTTAGGATAACCGTAGCTTGTCCTGTTGACCAGTGCCTGAACCTCCACTAAGAGGGGTCGGGAACCCTCGATAGTAGCCAGCACAATGGAGCCATCACTGATCTGTCGTTCGGCCAACAAAGCTGCGGAAGGGTTAGCAACTGGTTGCATGCCCATATCAGTCATTTCAAAAATACCTGTTTCATTGGTCGAACCATAACGATTCTTAATGCCCCGCAGCAGTTTAAAACCATGTGTCGTCGGCGAATCGCCTTCTAGCTGGAGAACCACGTCAACTACGTGTTCCAGTACTTTAGGTCCGGCTATCGAACCTTCCTTAGTGACATGTCCGACCACAACGAGAGCAGTATTGGTCTGTTTTGCAGCAAGGGTTAACAACTGGGTGCTGTTAGTAATTTGGCTGACAGTACCAGCCGACGAACTTATAACGCTGAGCGTGATGGTTTGGATGGAATCGACAATAACCAGCTTGTATTTACCCGAGGCAATAGTGGCAGCAATGTCATCGGTGCTGTTACTAGTTACCAGCTGTAGTTGTGACTTACCAGCCCCTAGACGTTCAGCTCGCAAGCCAATCTGATGAGCTGACTCCTCACCGCTGACATACAGAACTGGAGCGTGTTTGGCTATAGCATATGCTAGCTGCAACAGTAACGTACTTTTGCCTATACCTGGTTGTCCGGCGATTAAGCTGACGCTGCCGGCTACAAAGCCCCCGCCCAATACTGTATCTACTTCACTGACACCAGTTGACAGACGCTGGAGCTGATCTTTCTGGGCGAGTTTAGAAACACTTTGGGGTATTAGCGTGGTACCACCGGCCGCTACTTTGGCTACTGATTCAAGCGCTAATTGTTCTTGCAGAGTGTTCCATTCGCCACACACATGGCAACGCCCCGACCATGTTACTGCCACAGCACCACAGCTGCTGCATACGTATCGGACTGAGCCTTTTTTTGCCATATAGCAATAAGTGTAACAGCTCACTCCGCTTGAACTGTACTGCTGGAACGGCTATCGATAGCTTTAATGAGTTGGCCTGCTTCAAAAGTAATTGCTTGGTATGAACTCAAAACATCATTGTATTGCCCCACTAATTGATTATGCGAAGCAATCTGGCCTTTGAGCCGGGTTATTTTAGCGTTATAGGCATTAACACGAGCATTAAATGTGGGGATATCTTGGGTGGTCGTATGCTCGCTGGCAATAATTTTTGCCTCGTTATCGAGTTGTTGTTCGGTCTGGTCAATCTGATTACCAAGCCTATCTAGCTGCGTCTTGAGCTGCTTGAGCTGGGCCAAGAGGCTGGTTGCTTGAGCTTTACGGTCTGAAAAAGCTTTTTGGTATTGTTCCGAATAGCCGACTATTGCCGCCCGATTCGTAAAGTATCGCTTGTAATAGGTTTCGAGCTGAGTGGGCAGGCTGGGCACTTCGGTACCCAAAATCGAATGGAGCTCGTTGGCAGTATCTGCTCCTGCTGTGCGGTAAGCTTCAAAGGTGTCACGAATACGCTGATCGGTTAGATTAGCGTAAGCCTGGTCTATTAAACTATTGATGCGCTCACGCTCACTTTTGCCTAGACGATCGTAGGCTGCATGCAGCATTTCATGAACGGCAGTGACTTCTTCAACACCATCTAGCCGTGGGTCATTGACACCAAATATATAGATACCCTGGCGGTTGATATAGCAACCAAGCACAATGGTTTGTTCGTCATTGCCACAATGCTTATTAAAAGCAGCTTTGTCGGCGATTTCGGGATGCTGAACGTAGAAAATACGGCGGGCGTTATCATTCATTGTGGTAGCACTAGCCAGCTGCATTACGGCGGCCGGTGGCTGGTAATTGTAGAGGCGCAACCAATCATATATAGCCTCTCGTTGCCATACGGCTATGAGTACAGCCATGAACAGGCCAATGCTAAAGACAAGACCTGTGACAGACTTTAAACGTCGCATAACGTCCAGTATACCCGACTTACGCAAAATGAAGATCCGGTAGGAGAGGCTAGGACTCTGAGGCAGCGCTATAGCTCAAATCTCTGTCACGCACACCCACCTGCACAATGTCGCCCTTCAAATAACGACTGTCCAGCATTTCAAGAGCAATGTGATCCTCAATGGTATCTTGGAGTAAACGCCTGAGTGGCCTGACGCCGTTTTGGGCGTCATAACCCGTTTCCAATAAGTGTTGCTTGGCTGCCGGTGTGACTTCTATGCCCAAACCATGCTTAATCAGCCTTTGCCGGAGTTCGTCAATCTGCAAACCCATAATCTTAAGGACATCCTTTTTTGTAAGAGCACGGAAGACTATGCTTTTATCAATGCGGTTCAGTAGCTCCGGCAGCATCATCTTTTTGAGCTCCTCATGGACCTTGCTCTTGTTTTGGCTGTGTAAGACGTCAAGATCCTTCAGTTCATCACGGCTGGTTGCCTGGAACCCTAGACTAGCCTCCTTCTGCAACTTCTGGGCACCGATATTGCTAGTCATAATGATGATGGCGTTAGTGAAGTCAATTTTGCGTCCTTTGGCGTCGGTCAGCACTCCGTCTTCTAGCATCTGTAACAGCATATTGAAAACCTCGGGGTGAGCTTTTTCGATTTCGTCGAATAACACCAGGCTATATGGCTGGCGGCGGATTTTGTCTGTCAATTGGCCACCATCATCATAGCCAACGTAACCGGCTGGAGCACCAACTAGGCGTGATATGGTGTGTCGTTCGCTGAACTCACTCATGTCAATCTTGACCAAAGCATCGGCATTGCCAAAGAACTCGCGGGCCAGCACCCGGGCTAATTCGGTCTTGCCTACACCAGTCGGACCCAGGAAGATAAATGAACCAATCGGGCGGTTACCACTAGAAATACCCAAGCGGTTACGACGGATTGCCTTGGCTACGGCAGCCACTGCTTCAGACTGCCCAATAACATATTTGCCAAGTGTCTTTTCTAGCCCTAGCAAATATTTTGCCTCCGCACGGATAACTTTGCGCACTGGCACACCAGTCATGCGGGCAACGACTTCGGCTACGTCATCACTGCTCATAACCAAAGGGTTCATAGACTTGCCCGCGGCGTGCAGCTTTTTGAGCTCCTCATTGATTTGGCTAGCCCGCGTTTTATGCTGCGCGGCTTGTTCATAATTTTCGGTATCAACAGCTTCATCAATACGAGTATTGGCCAGTTTCAGCTCCTTCTGCAAGCGGCGAATTTCGGGTGGAGTTTTGCCTTTATCTACACGTAAGTAAGCTGATGTTTCATCCATTAGGTCAATGGCTTTATCGGGCATGTAACGATCATTAATATAGCGCTTGGCAAGTGTTACAGTATCTTCGAGTACTTCGTCACTCATCGAAACGCCGTGAAACGATTCATAATGTTTGCGCAAACCCTTTAGTATAGCCAGGGTTTCGGGAACAGTTGTCTCTGGTACCTGCACCGGCTGAAAACGACGCTCCAAGGCAGCATCTTTTTCGACATGTTTGGTGTACTCTACCGTTGTCGTCGCGCCAATGACCTGGATGCGGCCACGTGCCAGCGCTGGCTTAAGGATATTGCCGGCGTCCATAGCTCCCTCTGCAGCCCCTGCACCAACAATTAGGTGCAGTTCGTCAATAAAGACAATTGTTTTTTTGTCGTTTTCTAGCTCGGCCATAATTTTCTTTAGGCGTTCTTCGAACTCACCACGATACTTGGTACCGGCAATCATACTAGCTAGGTCCAGCATGACGATTCGTTTGTCGAGCAAGCCATCTGGTACATCTTCGCTAATGATACGCTGTGCCAGCCCTTCCACTATTGCCGTTTTGCCAACGCCAGGCTCGCCAATTAGGGCCGGATTGTTCTTGGTACGACGATTCAGCACCGTAATGACGCGGCGAATCTGTGCCTCGCGGCCCACAACTGGGTCAAGCTTGCCCTCATGCGCCTGTGCAGTTAGATCGGTGCCATAAAAGTCCAGTACAGTTTTGCGTTGCCGTTTGCTCCTCCGGCGTGTGCCACTCGCATCACCCCTGTCTTCGTACTCCTGACGGTTTAGGAATTGTTCTAGCTCAGTCATAAGACGATCGATGCTGACGTTCATATCGCGTAGTAAGGTTGTGGCCCGGGCGTTCTTTTGGTTGAGAATACTGTATAGGATGTGCTCAGTACCGCAATACTCCTGGCTGTGGCCTTGGGCTTCTTCGTAAGCCATTCTTAGTGTCAGTTTGGCGGTTTCACTAAAGCCCTTGGCACCCATATTGATAACTAACGTCTTGGGTGTCAGATTGAGTGCTAAGCGAGCACGATCAAGCGTTACGCCGGCTCCCTCCAAAATTTTGGCACCCATCGATGAGTCTTGAGCCAAAATGCCCAGCAGCAAATGTTCGGTGCCAACATAGGCGCTACCAAAGCCTCTTGCGATAGCCTCAGAATGGCGCAGACTTTGGCCAGCGTTATCGGTTAAGTGATTTAAAAATTCTTGAAAGTCGGGAGAATTCGGCATCATGACAAAAATTAATCCTTAATTTTTAGTCCCCAGCCATATTTGCTTGAAGCATTGAGCTTTGGACCTTAAGCTCTACATCTATGATACCATTTGGCACTCAAAGGTCAAGAGTGCTAATATATTGGTTTGGTAGCGTGTAGATTGTAGATGAATGGTGCGCTGGTTTTTGAGACTCTGAGTGAAGCGTAGCCATAGCTACGCAGAACTGAATCGGAGAAAACTAGTTAGCAACATTCGCTGCGAGATACATGTTAGCGAGCAAATATACTTGGCAGTCTTGACTCGCCGTCAAGAGTGCTAGCACAATTTGCGGGTTGGGCTATTTGATAGATACAGCTAGCCTGTTTCTCTTCGAAGCCTTGAGTGAGTTGTAGCCATAGCTTTAGCTTAGCCTATTAAGATATTTTTGGGTCCTGGAACTATCTTCTCGTGCTTTTTCATTTTTGGCGTATATTTCAATTAAAAGGATTGATTTCTTCGATTGAATAAACGTCACCCTGAGCATATCTTTATTGAGATCACTACAGTCCATCCTGACCTTAACTACTTCACATGTTTTTGATACAACTCGTAAAATTGCACCTTTTTTTGTAGCAAAGAATGTCTCGCGAATGTGTGCCGGGGATATTCCATTTGCTCCTAAGTAAAGAGTTGTTAGTGCTTGTTGTAGTACGCTAAGATCAGATGGAAGACTTCGCCATCTTTTAGTATATTTTTTTAACTCTTTTGAGAATTCGGAAGTTTGGTCAAAGTTCATCCTCGGTCTCTTTCACGGAAGTTTCAGTGGTACGGTACATCGCCAGTTGGTAACTAATTTTCTGCTTGTCTTTTGTCGCAAGCCAGGGCATGTCCCTATGGGAATATTCTGTTAGCTCGCTGGCTGTCTTGTCGCTAAGTCTGGCTAATACTTCATCAATGTGCTTTAGCTCTTCACCACTTATTTTTTCAAGTCTTGGCTTTTTAACAGGAAGATACTTTTTCTGCTTATGATTAAAGTACTTGGTTTCTACTACTTCAAGCTCGTCAGCTTTCTTCATGGACTCAACCACGGAAGCAAAAGTGATTGTTGGGGTTGGCCCATAATCGTTTCGTATGTACTGGAGACCAGTTATAGATTTACCTGTTTTTTCGTAGTAGTCAAAGTCTATGAAATAGAGCAATTTGTAGAGAACTGTCTCTCCGACATTGGGTTTGGCACCAACTTTATCCAAAACATACAACAGCACCTCACGAAGTGTCTCTACTTTTTCCTGAACAACTTCTCTTGGTTTGATGTCTTGGCTAGGCGTATCTAGATGAATTTCGTCAACTTCTTCTTTGGCTTCATAGGCATCAGAGCTAATTAAAGTGGTTGGTGATATTTCGAAAAGTTCAGCTATAGCATTGATTTGCTCTAAGGTGGGTGATCTCTTGCCTCCCTCCAGATTTGAGTAGGTAGCTCTAGCAATCTCTAGCTTATCAGCAACTTGCTGTTGAGACATGCCCGAACTAGCCCTTAATTGGGCTAATTTTTGCGCAAACATAGTTGATCCCCTTCGATTAGCATGCGTATTAATACTGCTAAGTATAGCTAATGCTATTTAATTAGTCAATGCTGACGTAAATAAAATTGACATACAGATTAAATTTGATACTCTAAATACTAACGAACTACAAAGACAAAAGGTGGGTTGTAGAAGCAGACGACTTTATAGTTATTGAATTTGATACCAAGACAAGGCAAGCAAAAGTCACAGTCGGTGACAAAGAGTTAATCACTCGCTTCCAGGAAGATGAAAATGCCATTGATCTACCAAACTGAGAATTCCCGATCACAATGTATGATTGTCTCAATAAATTGCTAACTTAGTTTATTTCTTCGTCAGCTCACTGGCAAGTTTCTAACTCTGAAAAACCGGCTTAATACCAAATTTGTCTCTAATGGGTCTGGGCATGCGGAGTGAACCTGAGCGGATGATGTAAAAAGGTCTGGCCTTGGGTTCCTCTGGCTGTTTGACGAGATTTTTAGCCGGTGGCTTAAAACTGAGGAGTTCCAGAGGCAAAGACCGCTTTTACTATCAGACGCATCAAGTGAGCAGAGCCGCCCAGTGGTTTTGCGACACTTTTGCCACCAAAAGTGTCAAACCTTGGTTCTTTGGAAAAGAACAAAAATTACTTTGTTTCGGTGCCATGTTCTTCGATGGCATCGAGCAGGCTGCTTTCTAGTTGTTCCTTCTTTTTGAGCTTTGGCGCTGCCTTGGGTTCGGCCTTAGCCGGCTGCTCGGGCTTGGCTTCGGCTTCTGAGGCAATATCAATGTCATAGCCAGTTAGTTTACTGGCCAAACGGACATTCTGGCCGCTTTTGCCAATGGCAATGCTAAGCTGATCCTCTGGTACGGTTACCGTAGCTTTTTTGTTATTCTCATTTAGCACCACTTTACTGACTTTGGTGGGGCTTAGGGCATTAGTAATATAAGTTAGGGTGTCATCATCCCATACAATAATGTCAATTTTCTCTTGCTCGCCGATTTCGCTCATCACCGCATTTACCCGTGTGCCGTGACCGCCCACAAATGTACCCACTGGGTCAACGCCCGGTACAGTGCTATTAACTGCAATCTTACTGCGCACTCCGGCTTCACGCGCAATGCCTTTGATCTCGACAGCGCCGTTCTCCATCTCTGGTACTTCGCCACGAAACAGCCACTCGATAAACTGCGTATTGGCACGACTAACTACCAGTTGCGGTCCGCGAAAGCTGCGCTCGACGTCCTTTAAAAAGACTTTGAGACGCTGGCCAGGATAGTAACGCTCGCCCTGAATCTGTTCGCTCTTGGGCATAATGCCCTGAGCCTTACCGAGATCTACCCTTACAATGTTGCCCTCAACCCTACCGACAATGCCAGTGATAACAGTACCGATTTTGTCCTCATAATCGGCCATAACAATTTCGCGTTCGGCTTCACGTAAACGTTGCAAAATAACCTGCTTGGCGGTTTGGGCTGCCACCCGACCAAAATCAGTCACCTTTTCGTGTACTTCAATGGTTTCGCCAATTTTAGCGTTTTTGCGCATGACCTGTGCATCTTTCAGGCCGATTTCAAACCGATCATCAGACACAGCACCGACAATATCTTTTGAAACAAAGGCATTTACATCACCGGTACTGAGGTTCATAGTTACCCTAACTTCTTGCTCTCGGTCGCCATAATCACGCCGATAGGCCGCAGCCAGGGCTTGCTCTACCACCTCCTGTACTGTCTCTTCGGGCAAATTCTTTTCTTCGGCAATAGCTTTTACGGCCAGTGCCAATTGTTTCATATCTAATTCCATTGGTTGATCCTTTCGGCCTTATGAACCCTTCGGTTTGCTCTACTGGACTTACGCAAAATCCCTTGTTTCCAGGGTACATCTGGGTTAGTGCCAATGGTTTTATCTGACAGAGATGTATCCGTAGATACATCGAGGGAAGAAAAACAGTTGGCAGTTGACCAGATTTGGTCTGGGGATGGGGGAGCTTTGCGTAAGCCCAGTGTAGGTCAATTCTGAGTCCTCAAAATTGAAAAAGCCGACCTGTCGGCCGGACTTAACAGTGATTAATTATACACCGCGTCCGCCCAACACGCAAAGCAAAATGTATTTTGTCCATGTTAAAATGAAGTTCATGACCAAAAAGGTGAAACGGCTGTTTAACGAATTTCAGCCGAAACACTACATTATTGACCTCAAACCGGACCGTAAGGACATGACTTTTAGCGGTGAGGTTATTATTAGCGGGCAAAAGCTAGGGCGGCCCAACAAGCGCATAACGCTACATCAGCATGGCTTGATTATTAAAAGTGCCCATGTGACCCGGCACGATAAGCAAGGTGATCATGATATCGCCGTAAGCCGCATCAATAATCATAAAAGTTATGATGAGGTACGCCTCCATACCGATGGCATGCTGTACGGTGGCCAATATACCATCAGCCTATCATTTCATGGCAAGATTACACGTTCCATGAGCGGCATATATCCATGCTTCTTTAAAGAAAACGGCAAAGAACAGAAGCTCATAGCTACGCAGTTCGAGAGTCACCATGCGCGCGAAGTTTTCCCGGGTATCGATGAGCCTGAAGCCAAAGCTACCTTTGATCTAAGTCTGATAACCCCAAGCGGAGAGACTGTGATAAGCAACACACCTGTTAAAAAGCAAACACTTGAAGGCAAAAAATTGAAGACAGAGTTCGAGACCACACCACGTATGTCTACATATCTTTTGGCCTTTGTCTATGGCAAGCTCGGTTTCAAAGAGGCTAAAACCAAGCAAGGGGTGATGGTGCGTACGTATGCTACCAGCAACAATGTTGGTCTGACCGATTTTGCGCTTGATGTGGCCGTTAAATGCCTTGAGTTCTATAACGATTACTTTGGCATTGACTATCCCTTGGCTAAATGTGACCTTGTAGCCCTGCCAGATTTTGCCTCCGGAGCGATGGAAAATTGGGGTTGCATTACATTTCGGGAGCAGGCCCTGTTGGTTGACCCCAAGCACACTAGCCTTGCTAACAAACAGTACGTGGCGCTGGTGGTAGCCCACGAGTTGGCTCATCAATGGTTCGGCAACCTGGTAACCATGCGCTGGTGGACAGATCTATGGCTAAATGAGGGCTTTGCCAGTTGGATTGAGTATTTGGCGATTGATCAGCTATTTCCTGACTGGCAAGTATGGACACAGTTTGTTGTAGATGAGCAGCAACAAGCGCTGAAGCTTGATTCGCTTGAGCACACCCATCCTATTGAAGTTCCGGTGTACCATCCCGACGAAATACGCACTATTTTTGACGCAATAAGCTACAGCAAGGGTGCGAGTGTCATCCATATGCTGCAACACTATTTAGGCGCAGAGTCGTTTCGTACGGGCTTGCAATATTATCTAAAAAAGCATGCTTATGGCAATACTAACACTGTTGATTTATGGGCAGCGCTGGAAGAAGCATCTAAAAAGCCGGTCAGGGACTTTATGTCTAGCTGGACTGGCCAAGCTGGTTTTCCGCTTGTCTCGGTATCGGTAAATGACAAGTTAGTGCAACTAACCCAAGAACGCTTCTTCATAAACCCCAAGCACACCAAATTACCAGCTCAGCAGTGGCCAATACCTTTGCTGAGCGCATCACACAATGCCACTGATCTGTTCGAAACAGAGTCTGATAGGCTACTTGTAATACTGGGCGCAGATGCAAAAATTAATCGTGGTCAAAGTGGTTTTTACCGGACAACTTATAACGCTACCCAGCTGGAGCGTTTAGGCCAATCCATTCATAAAGGTCGTTTGGAACCACTTGATCGCATGGGCTTACTCAGCGACCTGGTAGAAAGCGCTAAAGCCGGCAAAGCCGATACGATTGAGGCGCTCCACTTCCTGGACAATTTTCATGCCGAGGACAATTATGCGGTATGGGACGTTATAGCTGGGGTGGTAGGCACCGTACGCGGGGTGATGGACGAGGACGAACTACGTGAAGCCATGAAGCCATTTATCCAAGAACTGGTTAAGACCCAGCTGGAGCGTTTGGGTTGGAAGCGTAAAACGAATGAATCCCACTTTGACCAATTACTTAGACCAATTATTTTGGGTTTGGCAGCTTCGGCCGATGAACCAGCTGTAGTTAATAAATGTTTAGCGCTCTTTAAGGCATTGCATTCCGCAGAGGAACTGCCAGCCGACCTTCGCGTCACCACTTCGCGTAGAAGAGTTAAAAGCGGTAGTAACATAGATCCAGACTTACGCGGTACGGTCTTTGGCACTGTTGCCCGGCTGGGGGGCAAACGTGAGTTCGATAAATTATTGGCTCTGCATAATAGTGCACATCTTAGTGAAGTACGGGTGACATTGGCAGCCGCCCTAACGGGCTTCAAACAACCAGAATTAATTGATCGGGCATTGATGCTTATTACATCTGATGTTGTGCGCTTGCAAGATGTAGCCTATTGGATCGTGTATGCATTCTTGAACCGGCATGCCAAGCGCCAGACTTGGCAATGGTTGCAAGTCAATTGGGATTGGCTCAGTAAAAACCTGGGTACAGACCTCAGTTTTTACCGTATGCCTATCTACGTGGCACGGGCTTTTAGCGATAAAGCTTTTCTAAAAGAATATACAGCGTTTTTTGGCAGTGTCATGTCGCCCGCCTTAGACCGCTCGTTTAAACAGGGAGTGGAGATGATAGAGTGGCAATCCGCCTGGAAGCAACGTTCACTAGCCGAAGTAAAAACCTTTTTTGCCTCTTACACGCCTTTCGTACCTTCTGGTTGATGCCAGGTTACTCCTGGCTAGAGCGAAAACAATTGAGCTGATGGAGAGGTAGCCATAGCTACATAGACAGTAGATCAAGTGTTTGCAGCCAGCCAGGTATGATCTGGGGTAAGTGGAAGGTGTGAAAGGCGTGTCCTATAATAAGTAGGGCAAAAACTGGCTGACAGTGAAGCCGGGGCCGCTGATTTCAATGGCGCTCAGTGTATAGTCATTATCCCAGTGATTTTCCGCTACCCAAAACGCAGCGGCAAAGCGCATGCGCCTGAGCTTGCTTGGAGTAATATAGTCAAAGCCACTGCCTTGGGACGTTGTTGTACGATATTTTACTTCGACAAAAAATAAAGTCTTATTCTTGCTAGCAACAATATCAATTTCGCAGTACCGCGTCCGCCAATTCTTGGCTACGATTTTGTAACCTTGCTGCTCTAAGTACGTAGCCGCGTAATCCTCAGCTGCATGTCCGCTCGAGTAGTTGGTCATACCGCCAGTAGCTGAACCGGTTTATAACTCTTTCGGTGTATACGGCATGGACCGTGCGCTTTCAGCATATTGCTGTGTAACTTCGTACCATAGCCAACATGTTTATCGAAGCGATACACTGGATAGAGTTGTGACAGCCGTACCATAAGATGGTCACGCTGCACCTTGGCATAAATACTGGCCGCACTCACAATCGGGTGCAGCCCATCAGCATTAACAACACATTTGACGTTGGTAAATTCAGGCGGGCAATAATTGACCAGACCATCCATAATGATTTCTTCGTCGAAGGCTGGCGCCAGCATGATAAGCGCACGGCTTACACCTATCCGCATAGCCCTAGCTAAACCATGTTGGTCAATTTCCTCTGGTTGTACCCAACCCTCGCCCAGCTCGCAAGAAGTTTTAATGTCATCAACTAGCATCTCTCGCTGCTGCCTGGAAAGTAGCTTGGAATCGGCTAAGCCTTCTGGCAAATCGATCCTAGCATAAGCCGCCACAACCAGGAGAGGACCAGCCCAACTACCCCTCCCAACTTCATCAACCCCTATGACAACGCCCATATACTAATACTAACAAAAACCCACCGTAATTAGGCGATTTTCGCTGTTGGCTGCAATATTAGTCTATCTTTTTGGCTTCGCCAGAAACTTCTTGGTGCTTGGCGAGAGCAGCCTCGGCTTTGGCCTCTTCTTTTGTCTTCTTTTCGGCTTCTTTAGCTGCTTGGTCTTGGTGCTGCTTCTCGGCTTGTTCTTTCATTTTCTCTTCTTCTGCATCAGCCTGATCATCATGAATGGTATTAACGGCGTCGCGGTCAAAAGCGATACCACTAAGTCGGGCAGACTTGCCGGTGCGAGCCCGCATATAGGTAAGATAATTACGCCGAACTTTGCTTCGTTTTGTCACTTCCACTTTCAGTACCAATGGTGAATGTAGCAAATAGGTTTTTTCCACGCCTACCCCACTAGCAACACGTCGGACGGTAATAGTAGCCATGTGGCTGTCTTTACGGCTTACACGTATAACAAGACCTTCAAATATCTGGACGCGTTCCTTGTTGCCTTCACGGATCTTTTGATGTACACGAACGGTGTCACCTGGTCTAACATCAACCACTTGGCGCTTTTTGTACTTAGCTTCAATTTTCTGTATAACAGATTGCATAACTAGTAGATTCTACACTAACTTGGCACCATTTACAACACCCGCAGCAGTAGCTAAATCTACCACACCTTGTGAGAGTGTGAGAGGTTCAACCTCTCACAAGGTGTTTGATGTTGTGATAATGAAACACCTTAGCTAGCTAAAAACAGTCTAGAATGTACTTATGAATTTTGGCGATGAGGCGCTCAAACAACACTTGAAACTACGTGGCAAAATTGCCATACAGCTTAAGGACAAGCTGGACACACAAGATAAGCTAAGCACTTATTACACTCCGGGGGTTGCGGCTGTCTCAACATATGTAGCTGAGCATCCTACCGAAGCACGTGATTATACTTGGCTCAACAACAGTGTGGCCGTGATCAGTGACGGCTCGGCCGTACTCGGGCTTGGCAACATTGGCCCTTTGGGAGCTCTGCCAGTTATGGAGGGCAAATGTATGCTGTTCAAGCATTTTGCCAACATTGACGCTGTGCCAATAGTTTTAAACGTTCATACGGCGGATGAGATTGTGGCCGCCGTTAGGGCAATAGCACCGAGTTTTGGCGGTATTAACCTGGAGGATATTGCTGCACCCTTATGTTTTGAAATCGAAGACAGAATTAAAGCCGAGCTTGATATACCGGTTATGCACGACGATCAGCATGGCACGGCAATCGTTGTGCTGGCAGGGCTCATCAATTCTATGAAGGTTACCCACAGAAAATTGCATGATAGCAAAATAGTTATTGTGGGTGCTGGGGCTGCCGGCACCGCCGTGATGAAATTATTGCATGGGTATGCGCAGCCAGAGATTCTAGCGGTAGATAGCACAGGTATTATTAGTAAAGATCGCAAAGACCTGAATGCCGAGAAGAAAAAGCTGCTGGAGTTCAGCAATGCCAAAAACGTCAACGGGACGCTAGAAGACGCTGTCAAAAAAGCAGACATCTTTATAGGCGTGTCCAAGCCAAACTTGCTGACACCAGAGATGATCAAAACTATGGCCAAAAAGCCGATTATCTTTGCCATGGCCAATCCAAACCCCGAAATCATGCCAGACTTAGCTAGGGCAGCCGGAGCGGCCGTGGTAGCGACCGGGCGTAGCGACTATCCCAATCAAGTTAACAACGCTCTTGCCTTCCCGGGTATCTTCCGCGGGGCGCTTGATAACAATGTGTCCAAGATTACCGATCAGCACAAAATCGCCGCTGCCGAAGCTATTGCCGCACTCGTCAAGCACCCTTCGGCCGACAAAATCATTCCAAGCGTACTTGAGAAACGTCTGGTACCAACTATCGCTCAGGTTATTACCTATAGCCATCAGCTATAAACTTTAGGACTAACCGATTACTCTGTAAACTTCTTCTATAGTCGTCTGGCCATCAAGGACTTTGAGAATGCCATCTTGTAGCATGGTTGTCATACCGCCTTTTATGGCAGCAGCCTCAATGTCGGCAGTCGCTAGCCGGCTACCGCCCTGTTTGAGTAATTCGGTCATGTCGTTTGTCATGGTTAATTGTTCGCGCAAAGCTAATTGCCCCTCAAAGCCGTATGGATTTTGTGGTGACGCACCGGCTTTATAGAGCTGCACGCCCTCAAGCGGAGGATGCACTACGCCTGGTGGTAAACTACTAATAACTTGTTGCAATGTAGTTTGTATGGCTTGATCGGGTGTATATGATTGCTTGCTGGTGTCATCTAGTCTCCGTACCAAGCGCTGGGCCATAATCATACGTATGGCTGACACAAACAAGGGATTTTCGCCAATAATGTCCATCAGGCGAGTAAGTGCAGCAGCCGCCGAAGAGGCGTGAAAGGTAGATAGCACCAAATGGCCAGTAAGTGAGGCTTGCAGAGTGGTCTTGGCAGTGTCGATATCACGAATTTCGCCCACCATAACTACATCCGGATCAAGCCGTAGCACTGCCCGCAATTTGTCGGCGAAGTTCGTCTCGCCACCTGTTTTGGTAGTAACAGAAATCTGCGTAATACCGTCAAACTGGTACTCTACCGGGTCTTCTATAGTTATAATCTTGCGGTCTTCGCTATTCAGAGAATTCAGAATTGAGTATAGTGTTGTGGTTTTACCCGAACCAGTCGGACCGACTGCCAGTACTAGGCCACTTGGCTTCTTGATAATATCTTCGAGGGCTTCCCGCTCTTTAGCCGATAGACCAAGCCGGTCAAGTGTGAACATGCCAGGGTTCATATTGAACAGTCTCATTACAATATCCATACCATTAATTGCCGGCACTGTTTCTACCCGCAAATTAATATCTACCTCGGCACCATCAGCCATGCGGACATGTTGGGCAATATGTCCTTGCTGGGCCTCGGCTGCAGCTGTAGATATATTGCCAGCGCTAGCTACGGCTGCAATAAGCATGCGATTTTTGTCATGGCTAAGCCGGGCAATCGGGTGCAGTACACCATCGATACGAATGCGGATACGTACACCGCTCTTTTGATTTTCGACATGGATGTCCGAAGCATTAAGCTTATGGGCCTGTTGAACGAGATAAGCAAGCATGTCATCGGCTCGAATCTGATCAAGCGTCGCGGATACCTGCTGAATCAGATCTGCACTGCCGTCGGCAGTGATCTCGATGTCTTTATAAACAACTTGCTTGGGTGGGTCATACAACCGCATGTACTCCCTAAAACCAGCATCGGCAATAAGGTTGTAATTAACTTGTTGATCAGCAAAACGCTGGCGCAAGTTAGCCATGTTTTGCTGAGAGGTGGTGGTAGTGATACCAAATGTTATGTTATGGGGGTCGGCGTGCAGTGGTACAACCCGTAACTGATACATATCAGCTAGCGGCATTACGCCTTTAAACAAGGCTTTGTTGGCAACCCGGGATGTATCAGCGTAGATCAACCCCAGAATTCCGGCACGCCGGGCAGTTGCTTGCTCTTCATCAAACCTAGCATTTTGACTCATACTCCTTTATTATAAACCATAAGCTTTTATGACATGTTATAGTGCATTAAAATGAGGGGTATTATATTAATCGCACACAACGTACGCAGTAGCCACAATGTTGGTTCATTGCTGCGTACAGCCGAAGGGCTTGGTATCAAAAAGGTCTACCTAAGCGGCTATACGCCTTACCCACAGCTAGATAAAGACGAACGATTACCACATATAGCCAAAAAAGTTCATGCTCAGATCAGTAAAACGGCGTTGGGAGCAGAAAAGTTGATTGCGATTGAGCACGTGGATGAGGTTGGAAGTCTCTTGCACCACTTAAAGCATACCGGTTATGAGATTTGTGCCCTCGAGCAAGCACCGGGCGCCCTACCTCTAGCTACTTTTAAAACAGATAAAGCTGTTGCCGTATTGGTGGGTAATGAAGTAAGTGGTCTCGACCAAACATTATTAACGATGGTAGATACTGTTTTGGAGATACCAATGCTGGGCAAAAAGGAATCATTTAATGTTACACAAGCTGCGGCTATGGCACTCTTCCATCTAAGATTTAACTAATGCTTATTGTATATGATGTAAAATAAGGTTAGAGTATAGAGGCTATGGTTGCTCATGCACGGGCGGCTCACCAAAATAAAAGACACGGCAAACACCAAAGGCACACCAAACATTTTCTGAAGGTGTACACGCCTTATATTCCTTTGCTTATTATTGTGGTGATCGGTCTTGTTTTTAGTAGTTATTGGCAGCCGCGAAGTCAGCGCCGCGGAGTGTTAGCCTATGCCACTAGTATGAGCATTAATGATCTTTTACAGGCAACAAACCAACAACGCCTCAGTAACGGCGCAAGTGGGCTCACACGCAGCAGTAAGCTTGACCAAGCCGCTCAAGCTAAGGCCAACGATATGGCCACGCGCAATTATTGGTCACATAACACGCCCGAGGGAAATCCACCTTGGGTATTTGTAGATCAAGCTGGCTATAGCTACAAAATGGCTGGCGAGAACTTGGCATATGGTTTTATGACCAGTAGTGATACAGTTGCCGGCTGGATGAACAGCCCCAGTCACCGAGAAAATTTGTTGAGCAGTGCTTTTGCAGATGTCGGTTTTGGTTATGCTAATTCCAGTGATTACCAAAATAGCGGACCAGAAACAATTGTTGTTGCTATGTATGGTACGGCATTGCTAGATCCAGCTCCAAGCCCAGCACCGGTAGCGTCTATACCACCTAGCAGCCCAGCCACACAAAAAGTCGCAGCTGCAGAATCTTCTGCACAGCAACAACAAACTCAGTCAACTCCTGCTACCGAGCCGCCAGTTTCTGCGACTCAACAATCCAGGCAATCTACCGATAAAACTCAGCCAGTAACATCGCTGGCTGCTTCCCTTAAAGAGCCGGCAACCCAGCGCGTGTCACGTTTACAAACGCTCACTAGCGACTCTGTCCCTTGGCTAGCGTCCACCGTGTCAGTACTAGGCATACTGGCGGCGGCTATGTTTATTGTTCGTCATGGTCTGGGTTTGCATAAATTATTAGTGCGTGGTGAACGCTATGTTCTACACCACATGGTATTCGACGCAACCATAATTAGTCTGATAGGTCTCTGTTACATAGTCAGCCAAACGGCTGGCTTTATTCGCTAAGAGCTAAGATAAGTAGTTATTGAATCTTCACATTATCCGCACCGACTAACGACTCAAGTCGTGAAATTGGCTCCTTGGCATTTTGAATACGCATAGGCAGCTTAATAATTTGTTTCGCTGCGGCTGCGCCGAGCACTAAGACTACTTCCGTGTCGCCCTTATATTCATCTATCATTTGCCGCAACGACATAAGCTTGTCTTGATCTTCACCACTTGGTAAACGAATGTAAATACGCTTTGCAGTAGCTGGTAAGGTCGCTTTGCTGCCAGGACCTGTGCTAATGTTTGGTTTCGCCTTGGCCAGCGTCGGAGACTTGCTGCGGGATTTGTGGTTATCTGCTTGGTCCGGTGTCAAAATCTCTGCTGCATTGACCATTATTTTTAGCTCGCTTGATGTATCGTCTGGACGTCCCCGGCTACTAAGCTTACCTTTAGCAATAATGATGTTGTCTTGCTGCCAAACATCGGCTGTCTGCTCAAAAACACCTGGGAAAACTACTAATTCAATTTCCCCGCTGGTATCTGCCACACTCACAAAAGCCATGCGTTGGCCATTTTTGGTAATTATCTCCTTCGCGTTTACAACCACGCCGCCAATAGTAACTGTCTTTCCCTCAGCTTTGTTATCAATACTAGTAATCGGTGTGGACTTGTCGGCCAGGATGGCCTCAAAACTTTGCAAGGGATGCTGTGACAAATAAAGGCCCAGTAATTCACGTTCCCACTGTAGTTTTTCACGCATAGTAAACTCAACTCCGCTATCATTGAGCTGCAACTTTGGCTGGTTTACTTGGTTATTATCAACTGCGCCGCCAAAAAGGTCGGTTTGGCCACTTGAACGTTGTTTTTGGAAGCGCCCAGCATAAGCAAGTATGCTATCTAGGTTGGTCACTAGCAAGCTACGGTCTGCAAATTTATCCAGTGCGCCAGCTTTTATAAGACTTTCTACGGCTTTACGATTAGCCAAACGAGTATTCACGCTTGTAAAGAAACCCTCCAGACTTTTGAATCCCCCGCTCTTGCCCCTTGCCCTCAATATTTCCTCGACTGCACCCGTACCAACATTTTTTATAGCAGCCAGTCCGAAACGGATTTTGTTTTGGCTTGGTACAACTGCAAATTCCACAAACGATTCGTTAACATCAGGTGGTAGGACTTCCAACCCCATATGGGTACACTCTTTTATCTCTATGGCTAGACGCTCGGTATCGTCATGATCGCTGGTCATAAGTGCTGACATAAAAGCTGCCGGAAAGTTAGCCTTAAGGTAAGCAGTTTGATAGGCAATTAATGCATAACAAGACGCATGTGCCTTGGGGAAACAATAGGCCGCAAAAGCTTCTAGCTGTTTCCAGAATCGCTCCATAAGTTTGTGGTCGGCTTTTACGGTTTTCACGGCGCCTTCAATGAAGTCATTCTTGAGTTTGGCAAGCACTGTGGGATTCTTTTTGCCTATGGCTTTACGCAATGTGTCGGCCTGCCCACCCGAAAAGCCACACATTTCTTTGGAAATCTGCATAACTTGTTCTTGGTACACAATGATGCCGTATGTCGATTCGAGAGCCGGAGCCATGACTTTGTGCAAATACTCAATCTCCCGCTGCCCATGTTTGCGTGCAATAAAGTCCTCAATCCATTGCATCGGACCCGGCCGGTATAAAGCAACCATGGCGATAATGTCGTCAAATACGGTTGGTTTAAGTTCCTTTAAGTACCGGCGCATGCCAGCCGATTCCAGCTGGAAAACGCCCGTGGTATCACCGCGCTGCAAGAGTTTAAACGTTTTGGCGTCATTCAACGGAATCCGAGCAATATCAATATCTTTTTGATAAACTTTTTTGACAATACGAAGTGCGTTTTTAATAATAGTCAGATTAGAAAGACCTAGGAAGTCCATTTTGAGCAGACCTACGTCTTCGATAGGCCCCATAGCGTATTGGGTTGCCACTACGCCTTTTTGAGCCATTTCTAAAGGTGCGAATTTGACAATGTCATCGGGTGCTATGACGATGCCAGCGGCATGCACACCATGGGAACGAATAGTCCCTTCTAGCTGCATAGCAAGGTCAAATACGCGCCTTGACTGTTCATTGGATTCGTATTCATTACGTAGATCAAAATTATTTTTAAGTGATGTTTGCAGGGGAATATGACGACCCTGTACAGGTGGCGGTATCATCTTAGCCAAACGATCGGCATCGGCATAGGGCACTTGCAATACTCGGGCCACATCACGTATTGCGTTACGGGCTGCCATACGGCCGAAAGTTACAATATTGGCCACCCTATCGGCCCCGTATTTCTCTACACAGTACTCTATGACTTCATTACGCCTTGTATCCTGGATGTCAATATCAATATCAGGCATGCTAATGCGGTCTGGGTTCAAAAAACGTTCAAAAAGTAAGTCATACTCCAGCGGATCAAGCTCGGTAATTTTAAGCGCGTAGGATACAATCGACCCAGAGGCCGAGCCTCTTCCTGGACCAAAAACAATGCCTTGGTTCTTACCCCAATTCACAAAATCGGCAATAATAAGAAAATAGCCATTAAAACCCATTTGATCGATAACAGTAAGTTCGTAATTAGCTCGCTCTAAAATTGCCGGTGGCACTGATTTCTGGGCGGCTGATATGGTCAGCTTTTTGGCTTTGGCTTCTGGCTGATTGCCATAACGCCACGACAGTCCCCTGTAAACAAGACTATCCAAAAATGACTTCTCGGTTTCACCGTCTGGTACGGGAAACTGTGGGATAAGTATTCTACCCAATACCAATTCTAGCTCGCAGCGCTCGGCTATAACTTGTGTATTCGTAATAATCTCTGGGTGCTTGTCGCCCCAACGCTGGATAATATCCTGTGGGTTAGTCACATGAAGTTGAAAATCTTTCAAACTCATACGGTTCTCATCACTTAGGAACGAGCCAGTCTGCACGCAGAGCAATATTTCATGTGCTTGTTGGTCTTCGTGCCTTAGGTAGTGAGCATCGCAGGTTAGGACACAAGGGATCGATAACTCTTTGGCCAGTTTGAACGTTTGACTGGTTACACTTACCTGCTCGGGCCAACTACTGGGATGTTTTATGTGACCATGATCTTGCACTTCAAGGTAATACCGATCCCCAAAGATGGACTTATACCACGAGGCTATATTTTTGGCTTGTTCATACTGGCCTTGCCGTAGGGCATCGCCGACTTCACCACCTATGCAGCCACTGAGAACAATCAGCCCCTCATTATACCTCTCGAGCAAATCATGGTCGATGCGAGGACGGTAGTAAAAGCCATCTAGGTTAGCGATAGTACTTAGACGCATGAGGTTTTGATAACCTGTGTGATTCATCGCCAGTAATATAAGGTGGGAAGAATTTTTGTCTTTACTGGGGTCCTTGTCGGTATGTTTGCCGGCAGCTACGTATGTTTCAATACCTATAATTGGCTTGACACTCTGCTCTTTGGATTCTTTGTAAAACTCAATCGCCCCCGACAATGTGCCATGGTCCGTGATAGCTATAGACCCCATACCCATTTGCTTTATGGTTTCTATAAGTTCGGGAATTTTTGTAAGACCATCTAACAAACTATATTGGGTGTGGTTGTGCAAATGCACATAATCAGCTGGTTTCAGTTGGTGTTTTGGCATCCTACCCTCGTAGTTACAATGCTTATTGTAATGAATCTTAGCCCTATACTGCGAGCTAAAATTATAATTACAACAAACTGGCTATTTTGTTTCTACAGTATGTCGCAAATTGTTGATTAAAGACCTCTTACAGACTAAGCCGTGGAGTCAAAAAGGGAGGGCTATAGCATCTGCCCGAGTTGTTCATACTCCCTCGGCGCTTTACCCGACTTACGCAAAACTCCTCCATGCCCAGACCAAATCTGGCTAACTGCAAACATTTTTTCCTCTCTCGATGTATCTACCGATACATCTCTTTATGATAAAACTGTTTTCGCTCACCCAGCTTTACTCTGGGAACGAACGGTTCTGCGTAAGTCGGGTCTATTGTGTTTTTTGAGTCGGGGCATCTTTGGCCAAATATGTCTTTAAATGCTTAAGCGCCTTATTAGCCTCACTAATAGCATGCTGCAAATCCTTATCCTCTGCATCACCATCATGCAAAGCCGATAGGAGTTCACGCACTTTTTCTTTAGCAAGTTGGGCCTTTGCAACTACGTCGTCGTATTCGGCTTTGGCACCAGTCTTTAGTTTTGTGGCATCTTTTTTGGCCTTATCAATCAATATATTTAATTCACCATGTAGCCGCTTGAGGTTTCGTTCGGCTTCCGTTTTGGCTTTTATGGCTGCTTTGTGTATATCCTTACGTGTTTCTTTGCCACTTTTGGGAGCAGTTAGTAGACCGGCGATGTAGCCTGTAGCGGCAGCAATTGCCGTACCTATAGCTAATTTTTTTGTGCCGTTTTTCATTCGTCATCCTTTCGCTTTTTGCCTCTTTTATCTCTAAATGATTGTAAGATATTAGCTATCAGTTTTGCGAGCGCTGCCGGACCAGCTGTCTTCTGGAAAAATTCACCCACCGCTTCGGCTTTGTCGGCAATTTGTTCGGCCTTTCTCAGTATGTTTTTGATGTCTTTAAGAATTTGAATAACTTTGACGAGTACAATAATACCAACTACCAAAAAGATTGATAAGGTAGCAGACACAATAATTACCAAAACTTCCATTGACCTGTCCATAGCTCAAGTATACCACCCGATATGACTGCCACAAGCTTCTAGCGTGTAACACTGCGCAGGTAAGTGCGGAACGCCTCGCGTAAATCTTCGTGCTGCAAGGCAAAGTCCACAACGGTTTTAAGATATTCCAGTTTATTGCCCGTGTCATAATATTGCCCATTTTTGATTTCGTAAGCTAACAATTCTTGGCCGTTATCAATCATCATTTGCATGGCAGTTTGAATAGATAGTTCTTGGCCTTCTTGTAACTCGCTCAAGGCCTGGCGTATCCAAGGGAAAATTTCGGGCGTTAGCACATAACCGCTGACACTGGCTAAATTACCGGGAGCCTTATCTTTGCCTGGTTTCTCAACTATGGTTTTCATGCGAACTAAACCATGGTTAATTTCTTCTCCAGCGACTATACCGTAGCGCTCATAATCTTCGTCTTGTTTGACTCGAATGCAAGCCAGCACGCCACTGTGATACTGTTCATAAAGCTCAACCATTTGCTGGAAGCGCGGGGGTGAAGCCACGATAAAATCGTCCGCAAAAGTATATATAAACGGCTCGTCGGCAATTAAATGTTCGGCATTCATGACTGGTGTAGCATTGCCGTAAGGGCCTTTTTGCCGGATATAGGCAAAGTTGGCTAGGCTGGAAATCTTCTTGGTGGCTTCTAACAATTCGGTTTTGCCTGCTCGCTTGAGGTTATGACGTAAGTCGGCACTCATATTATCAAAGTGGTCTTCAATAGAGCGTTTATGGTAGCCAGTTACAATAACAATATCTTCAATGCCAGCCTCAACCAGTTCTTCGACTATATACTGAATAATCGGCTTGTCTACTAGCGGCAGCATTTCCTTGGGCATGGCCTTGGTTTGCGGCAAAAAGCGCGTGCCAAACCCCGCCGCCGCTATTACTGCCTTGCGAACTGGCTTGTCTTTCACAGTCATTATTGTAGCGCAGCGATCAATTGCTAACCAAGCTTTTTCTTAATGAGGTCACGGGCAATCTGGGGGTTGGCTTTGCCAAGACTCTTTTTCATAACCTGACCTACTAAAAAGCCAGTAACTTTCTTCTCGCCCTTGCGCACATCATTAGCGGCTTCTGGATATTCCCTTATCACTTCATCAACTATTTTTTCTAGGCTTCGGCTGTCAGATAACTGGATAAAGCCCTGTTCTTCGGCATATTTCTCCAGGTTTTCGGGGACAATACTATTTTCTAATATAACACCAAGTAATGCCTTGGCATTGGTAGAACTAAGCTTGTCGTCCCGGACAAGGTCGTATAATTGGAGGTATGACTCGGCCCTAGGCAAATCTTTGATGATAACACTAGTTTTTTGCTCTCGTCTGATTGGAATCTCGACATTCACAAACCAGTTAGCCAATTGTTTGGCCATGGCTCGATCTTTGATATGTTCCTCTATAAGTGGCAGGTAGCTAGTGTGCTCATCCTCGATTTCAGCTTCTAGTAGCGTATCGATATAACTAGAATCAAGTCCAAGCAAAGCTAAGCGTCTGCGCCACTCGCCAGGAAGTATCGGCATTTCCGCTTCAATGGCATCGATAAACTTTGGATTGATCTTAATCGGTGGCAGATCGGGTTCAGGAAAGTAGCGGTAGTCATGAGCCTCTTCTTTGGTACGCTGGCTAAACGTTTTTTGCTTGGCGTCATCCCAGCCGCGCGTTTCCTGTACTATTGAGTGTCCCTTTGATAGCAGCTCAGTCTGGCGTAAAATTTCATAGTCGGCTGCCTTTTCGACACTACGAAATGAATTAAGGTTCTTAGTTTCGGTGCGTATGCCAAGTTTGGTAGGATCTTTACTGAGCGATACATTGACGTCAAAACGCATATTACCGTGATACAAATCGGCCTCCGACACACCGGCATATTTCATAAGCAGGTAGAGTTCCCTAGCATACAGTCGGGCTTCTTCTGACGTGTGTATATCAGGCTCGGATACTATCTCGAGCAATGGCGTGCCAGCCCGATTAAGATCTACAAGGCTATAATCTTTGCCGGCCGGATGAGTACTTTTGCCGGCATCTTCTTCTAGGTGTGCACGAGTAATACCGATACGCCTGGTTCTATCGGCAAGGGCAATATCCACATGTCCACCAACGATGATAGGCTGATCGTACTGCGTAATTTGATAGCCTTTGGGCAAATCCGGGTAAAAGTAATGTTTGCGGTCAAACTTACTAAAGTGCTGTGGCTTGGTACCCAGTGCAAAGGCCGCACGTCCGGCTAGCTCTACAGCACGCTCATTTAACACCGGCAGAGCGCCCGGCATGCCCAGGCAAATATGACTAATCAATGTATTGGGTGAGGCAGCCCGCGCATCGTTACCAACGCCGGCAAACAGTTTGGTCACAGTCTTGAGTTGTACGTGGCATTCAATACCAATACTCGGCACATATTTAGTGTTTGTCACTGAGTGCCCCTAGATCTTTCAAGGCTTGCCGAATACCCACTAGTGATTTTTTAACATCGGCCTCACGTAGTTTGATATTGGCCTCATCAATCAATTTTCTGGCCAAGTTATGGGCAAACCATACCTTATCATTATCTTTGAGCTGGTGCTGGGCTGACACTAGGCGTTCACCCATGCTTTTACCTTTGATATGTTTTTTCCTGAGCGCTTCGTCTAGCAATTTATCGGCTGTAATGATGGCAAGTGGCCACGTCTCACGGCTAGCACAGAATTTTTGTAATGACGCCCAATCCCGCTTAAATTTTTCTGCTTTGATACGTCGCTTAAACAGTCTCATGCCAATACTTCCTCGGTTGTTTTAGCCATTTGTAGCAACTGGCGATCGTGGCGCTGCGGTGCCATAAGCTGAAGGCCCACCGGTAAACCCTGACTGCTTCCAACCGGTAGACTAATGGCCGGTACGCCCGTTAGATTGGCACCGACGGTCATAATATCGGTCAAGTACATCTTGAGTGGATCGGCAATATTGGCTCCAATCTTAAAGGCCGTAGTGGGAGCAGTTGGTCCTAGCAAAAAGTCAACCTTTTTAAAAACACTGTTCATTTCGTTTATAAGCTTGGTGCGGACAATTTGAGCCCGTTTGTAATAAGCATCATAATATCCGCTGGTGAGTACATGGGTACCAATCATAATCCGCCGCTTGGCTTCTGTCCCAAAACCGATTGAACGTGACTTGATATAGCTCTCGTCAAGATCTTTGGCGGCTTTGTAGTTGTAGCCAAAGCGCTGACCATCATAGCGGCTTAAGTTACTGCTGACCTCGGCAGGACAAATAATGTAATAAACTGCCAATGCCAGCGGCAGAGATGGCAGACTTACCTCATTAATTTTTGCGCCAGCTTTTTTGAGCTTGGCTACGGAGTTTTGTATTTGTTCTTTGACGCCGCTGTCCAGGCCATCTTCCATATATTCCTTAATTACGCCTATCTCTTTGTTCTGGATATTCAAAAGTTTATCATGCACGTAACTTTCGGGATCCCGCTCAATTGTTGTGCTATCGAGGGGATCCCGGCCAGCTATCACGTCTAAAACCAACGCCACATCGTCTACATTCCGCGTTAGGGGCCCAATCACGTCGGTGCTACTGGACATAGCTACTACGCCAGACCGAGAGACTAGCCCATAGGTTGGTTTATAGCCAACAGCACCGCAAAACGCTGCCGGCAAACGAATAGAACCACCAGTGTCAGTTCCCAACGCAAAGGGAACCATGTCGAGTATGACTGCCGCTGCCGAGCCTCCAGATGAACCGCCCGGTACACGAGTTTTATCATGGGGGTTAAGCGTAGTGAAAAAATCACTATTTTCGGTACTGGAGCCATGGGCAAAAGCATCCAGATTAGCCTTAGCTACACAAATTGCGCCCTCTGCTTCCAATCGTTCAATGGCCGACGCTTGATACGGCGTATCAAAATTTTTCAGCATGTTGCTGGCTGCCGTTGTGTTAGCACCGAAAGCCAAAAAGTTATCCTTGGCTATAAAAGGTACGCCAGCTAGACGCCCCACTCGTTCGCCATGGGTAATACGGCTATCAATTTCTGCTGCTCGCTCCCTGGCTCGCTTGTCTGTCGTGGCAATAATGGCCCTATAATCGCTTCTAACCTCAATCGTCCTAAGTGATTGCTCCACTAAACTCTGAGCTCTAAACACTGAACTCTGCACCTTCTTGGCAATAGCACTGATTGATTCCCACTGGCTCATGCGAGGACTCGTTTAACCTTTATCTGTCCGGCTTCTATGTATGGTACGTTCTTGAGTAGATCGTCACGGTTAACACCATAGTCAATGATCTCATCGAGCCTGGTAACATTTGTGAGTCCAGTTACCTGCGAGGTTGGCTCTAATGTACCGATATCAACGGCTTGTAGTTGCGCAACGTAGTCGAGAATTTCGCCTAATTCCTCCCTAAACTGCTCAACTTCTTCGCTCGAGAGATCCAAATAAGCCAGTTTGGCCAATTTTAAGACGTCGTTTCTTGTTAGTTTCGCCATCGCTGCATACTAGTATAACAAAGTTCCAACTGGGGTTTACAAACAATTAAAAACATCCTACTATAACCATTAGCGTAAGGTAATATAAACATGGCAATAACTGTGCACGAAACACTGGATTGCCCGCCACAGACTGACGAGCTTGTTAGCCATTCTCTTAATCCAGTTGATGATGCCACAAATGAATTGTCAGTAGATATTGGTTTATTAAATTTTTTGGAGCGTCTAGAAACGCTAAAAAGTGGTTCGGAGTTAAGAAAACGACCCGAATTACTCAATATTGAGCGTACCAAAGTAGGAGATTTGGAACGTTATGGCTTCACAACCATAAATGGCTATAGCTATGATGCGGTAGTAGGTCTTCCAAGTAAGCAGACTACTGACATTCCGGTATTATCTACTGGCGCTTGGTTTACAAGTAGCCATGGGCATAATGAGCACGCGATGCTACATATGATGCGCTCAGGATCACCAGTTATTTTTGTTGGCGCAGAGGGCAGCCATCACCCACATACATTTATAAAGCCAAAGACAAATATTTCTATGGCTGGTTCAGCTGCTGCTACACTTAACTTTGCCAAAGAAGCCAGTAATCAACACTCCAGTGTTATTGATAGCGTTAAGCGCATGCTGATTGGTGAATCTCGTGGAGCAATGGTTGGGATGGGGATAATAGCTATTGACCAGCTATTTGGTCAGGAAGTGGTGTTTGCAGATCTAACCGCACCTTGCTTTCCTAGACGCTTTATACCAGAGGATATATTAAGAATTCCGGGGCATTTACCAAACTTACCGATTTCTATTGGACGGCTAGCCATGCGTCTAGGGATTAAGCGTCTTGTGCATTATCCAGCAACAATTGATCCGCACCCTTATGCAATGGCACATCAAATAGCCATTGGCCCCGCTTTACTAAGTGGTGAAGCAGGGGATCTTGCAAGGTTGATTACACCCGAAAAGATTATCCATATAACTTGTTTTGATCATGATTTTGCTTCTATGAAATCAGAGTGGCAGAAGATTTTTGCTAATCATCCTAATGTGCGGATCACACCACTTAAGGGCAGCCATCTTACTATTGCCGACCCAGAGACACTAGCCTACATAGAGGCTCGCAAGCAGGCATATCATCAAATTCAAGCTGAACAGGGTTCTAACTTAGACGGCCGAGCCGTATTTGAGCGGGCTCATCAACTTATCGCAGCCTAGAGTTTTTATTTGATATTGGCAATTATGTCACGGAGATTGCCGCATGCTCTGTGGTTGGTGCAGGATGAGAATCAAGGTCCGACAAAGCATTGGCGGTGGCAGAAGCCCCCCCCCGTATAATAAGTGGCAGCAATCCCAATCTGTTAGAAGACAGTCTTCTTAAAGTTCTTAAAGTAATCGGACACTATAAAAAAGGGAGTGTCCTAAATTGGATGCTGACAGCATCTTTATGCCGTACCTATCTTAATAACCGAACAAATCCCGCACTATTCCTGTCATAACCAGCTGTATATCTGGTAAGTAAGGGTGCTTAGGCATAACACGGTGCCTGTGTAGGGTACGACTGACGGCACGGAAATGTAGCCTTGGTGTTTCGGTGTTCGCCTTTTAATAACTATAAGCGATACGTTCACAAGCGTGAATATACTGAGTACCAATAGACTAGTAAGTTGCGCGAGCGAAACTAGTGGCAACAGTAATGTACCGACTATCATGGCTCCCAGCACCACCAGTGTCGCCATCACGGGTGTTTTATGTTCTCGATGCACCTCGGCCAGTTTGCCATTTAGCCAACCTTGCTTGGCTAAGCCGTATAGTATTCTTGAGCCCATAATGATCTGGACGATTACGCCATTAATTGTCGCGATCATACCTATGAAACTTAGTATCAGCACATTACTGGCACCGCTTTTCTCAAATACTAAAGTAAGTGGCGCTTTGCTCTCTGCCAGCTCGCCAGGAGTTACAAGGGTGGTAGCAACAATTACAACCAAGAGATACAGGGCCGTTGATGCTACCAAAACAAATAGAATAGCTAGTGGCATGGTACGCCGAGGGTTTTTTGCCTCCTCCGCCACATTAACCATATCCTCAAAGCCGATAAAGGCATAGAAAGCCAGAAATGCCCCCGCAATGATTCCACCCACTCCTACGGTTGGATCGACAGTTAATAAATCGCTCGCTTCTACTGCTCCGAAGGCGTTTCTACCAAACCAAATAATCAGTAAAAGCCCCAAAACCTCGACTGCCGTGAATAAAGCGGCTGTTTTAGCCGACTCGCCAATACCTTTAAGTGTTATCGCGCCAAGTACACAGATGAGTCCTACGCTCGCCACAGCAGTCGGAACGCCAATAAATGAGTTGAGATAACCAGCAAAGCCTTGAGATAAGGCTGCCGCCGAAGCGACTCCGCCAGCTACCATGGCCAGACCAATTAATACCGATAGCCATCGCTTTCCGAACGCCTTATGCAAATAGACCGAAACACTAGCGCTTACCGGATAGCGACCGGCCAGTTCCATGTATGAGAATGCTGTGAAAGCTGCTGTAATCATGGCAATAATAAACGCCAGAGTAGTACTGGTACCCGCAAAACCGGCAACCTTGCCGACCAGAACATAAATACCGGCACCCAAGATGTTCCCAAGCCCATATAAGGCAACCAGCGGTAGCCCGAGCGACCGCTTCAACCGAACGTTTTTGCCCATGCTTACTATTCTAACAATTTATTTAACCTCAGCTATAATGATTACTAGTGAAAAAACATAAACGAAAACAGCTACAGCAGCTCAAAAAATGGCGGAAATGGCGTTATGAAAATACCGCACTGCTTATAGTAAGCCTTATTGGTTTTACTTTTCTTGCTAAGACGCCCCTGCTTGATAGTACTATTAAAAACCTTGGTGATTTAGGCTACCTCGGAGCGTTTATAGTCGGAATCTTCTTTGTTTCGACATTTACAGTTGCCCCGGCAGCAGTTATATTATTTCACCTGGCTGATACCTTACACCCGGTTGAGGTTGCGCTGCTAGCGGGACTGGGGGCAATGGTAGGTGATTATGTCCTTTTCCGGTTTATGCAGGATAAGGTCTATGACGAACTAAGGCCACTCTTTTTAAAACTACACACTCCCAAAGTAAAAATTATGTTTAAAAGTCCCTATTTCGCATGGCTGTTACCTTTGTTCGGGGCCTTCCTCATTGCTTCGCCACTGCCCGATGAGGTTGGTGTTGGGATGTTGGGACTGTCCAAAATAAAACTCTGGCAATTCCTCGGTTTGGCCTTTGTATTAAATGCCACCGGCATATTTATAACCGTTAGCATAGCCCAAGTAGTAAACTAACTCGAATAGTACTTATGCTACTATAATTATGAAATAGCCCCTGCAATCCTTGCGAGAGAGGGGCTATTTTCTTTATTTGCAAGGACTTGTTTGCAAGGACGGTTCTTGCAAACAGAGGATATGTGTTATAGTTTGCTTTTGATATCGGTGATGATGTCTCTTAGCTCGGCCGCCTTTTCGAATTCGAGGTTAGCGGACGCAAGCTCCATTTGGGCAGTTAAATCTTTTATCAAATGCCCATACTCATCTTTGGGTATTTTCTTAAGATCCAGCTTGGCGCGTTTGGCTTCTTCTGGCAGATCCGGCCGCAGGCCCTTTTGGACTGTTTTAGATATACCCTTTGGTGTAATGCCGTGCTGTTTATTGTAGGTCTCTTGAACCAAGCGCCGGCGATTCGTCTCGTCTATGGCCCGCTGCATACTGCCAGTAATGTGGTCAGCGTACATAATAACTCGTCCTTGTTCGTGGCGGGCAGCCCGGCCAATGGTCTGCACTAGCGCTTGTTCACTGCGCAAAAAGCCCTCTTTGTCCGCATCTAATATGGCTACCAGTGAAACTTCTGGAAGGTCTAAGCCCTCCCGTAGCAAATTAATACCCACAACGACATCATAAATACCCAGGCGCAGATCACGCAAAATGTCTGTTCGCTCCAGCGTCTCAACATCGCTGTGCAGATAGGTGACTTTGATATTAACTTCTTTTAGGTACTCTGTCAGGTCCTCGGCCATACGTTTAGTAAGTGTGGTGATCAACACTCGCTGCCGCTTATCGACTGTTGTTTTAATCTCGTTAATAAGATCATCGATTTGTCCGTCGATAGGACGGACTTCAAGTTGGGGATCAAGCAGCCCAGTTGGCCGAATAACTTGCTGTACTGGCGTGGGGCTATGACTAAGTTCAAAATCAGCTGGGGTGGCACTGACATAGACCACTTTATTCATATGTTTTTCGAACTCCACAAATGTCAATGGTCGATTGTCGAGCGCGCTGGGCAGGCGAAACCCATAGTCAACCAGTACTTCTTTGCGAGCTCTGTCGCCGTTATACATACCGCGAACCTGGGGAATAGTCATGTGTGATTCATCAATAAACATTAGGTAATCATCTGGGAAGTAATCAAGCAGTGTGGCTGGTTGCTCCCCAGGTTCGCGGTTGGTCAGGTAGCGACTGTAGTTTTCTATACCCTTTACGAAGCCAGTTTCCTCAAGCATTTCTAGATCAAATCTAGTACGTTGTTCCAGCCGCTGGGCCTCAAGCAGTTGTCCGTTTTTCTTAAACAGCTCGAGACGCTCCTCAAGTTCACGCTCAATATTTCCCAGCGCTGCTTTGAGCTTGTCGTACGGCGTAACATAGTGCGATCCAGGAAAGATCCTTACGTCCTCACGGGTACCCAGAATTTCTCCGGTCAGCGGATCAATTTGGGTAATGCGTTCGACTTCGTCACCAAATAACTCAATACGATAGGCCAGCTCTTCGCCGGCCGGAAAAACATCGACGACGTCACCACGGACCCGAAAGGTTGAACGGTGAAAGTCCATATCGTTGCGCTGATACTGAATATCACTCAATTGGCGCAGCAGTTTGTCACGGACACGCCGTTCACCGCGAATTACTTGCACCGCCATGCTGCCATAATCTTCGACAGAGCCAATGCCATAGATACAACTAACGCTGGCAACTATTATCACATCCCGCCGAGTAAGTAGTGCGTCAGTGGCAGCATGCCGCAGACGGTCAATTTCTTCATTAATCTGGCTGTCTTTTTCGATATAAGTATCGCTGCGTGGAATATAGGCTTCGGGCTGGTAATAATCAAAGTAGCTGACAAAGTAGTGTACGGCATTGTTTGGAAAGAAGTTTTTGAACTCGCTATATAGTTGGGCCGCTAACGTCTTGTTATGACTAAGCACCAGGGTGGGCTTTTGGAGGTTCTGGATGACATTGGCCATCGTAAACGTCTTGCCCGAGCCCGTAACACCAAGTAACACCTGTTCTTTTGTGCCATTGGCCAGGTTTTTTACTAAGGCAGCAATAGCAGCTGGCTGGTCGCCAGTCGGCTTATACTCCGCTTGCAATCGAAATCTGCCCATCAGAGTATTGTAACAATATTCCAGATGTCAGTCGTACAAATCTATGTATTCTTTGTAACGTTCGTCCAAGATTTTCATAAGTTTTTCAAAAAGTTCTTTGGGATCTTCGCTAAAAACTATGTCATCACCTTGTGCATGCCCGGAAGCATGCAATATATCCATGATTTCTGAGCCGATGCCTCCCGCACCCTGCAAAAAGCCGATTGGCTTGTCTGTCTCCATGGCAATAGTAAACTCGTGTAATGTCCCCAAGCGGCCGCCAATGCTAATAACAGCATCGCTAGAATTAATAAGTAAAACATCACGCCCAATATAATGTAACCCAGTATACAGAATACTGTCATAGGGCCGAGTCGGTAAGCGATATTTCATAACATGCTCTATCTTACTCGCTGCCGGGCTGATGCCCACGCTCATAAGCCCGCCGGCACGTTTGTAGGCTTGGGCGGCCACATGAGGTAAGCCAACAGTCGCTCCGGTCATAAGTGCATGGCCTTCTTTGGCAATCACTTCGCCGACAGCGTGCGCTAAACGCCGGCCCTCTTCTACGCTCTTACCTTTGGATGCGCCAGAAACACAGATTTGATACATCCTCTATACCTCTCCTATGTCATAGACGCTGACCAGTTCCGTATCTGATGTTTCATGGTCAAGTTGTTTCATCACCTCTTGCTCAAGTGAGGTCTGACTCATATATCGTACCCATAACTCATCCCATAGATTCGCCCGAAAATGCCGAGTTATATGGCGTCCATAGGGCAAACTGTTACAGTAATTGAGCGCATTGTCGATAAGGTTTAAGGAAATCGGCCGGCCTTTGTTAGGTACAGCCAAGTAGTCCGTACCTTCCCAGAACTTCAGTGCCGGCTCAAGACGATATAACACTGCTTCCGCCTGTTGCCACAGTAAATCGTCTGGCTGCACGTGTGGTTCAAAAATAGCCTGGTGGGACTGGCTAGTTGCCGTACCAAAATGGCGTTGCATTACTCGCCAATGGATCGGCTGGCCTGCTAGTGTTGCGGCATTATTAGGATCTTTGCGAAGCGTAGTAATGATATTATCGGCAAAATTGGGCTTAACTTGTTGTAACTTAAAAAATGCGCTATACAGGCGAATCTCATTAATATAATGCAGCAGCAACGGTAGCAAAGTAATACAAATACCCCGCAAACGTTCTACTGGTAATGGCAATACCACAATTACACCGAATTCTTTAAGATGTGTGATATTACGGTGATGCGTATGTACAAACTGACGAGGTACATCACCCCACCGCTTATTGGTAAGGCTAATGATTTGAATGTCACGCGTTTCGAAATCACTTGGGCCAAGTTTTTTATAGGAAGCAATAAAATTATTTAACCACGCCGGACTTTCAACTAGCCGAAGTGCCCCGTAAATTTCGACGATCTTTTCACGTTTGAGCATGGAGTCAACGGATTTATAACCAAGCTGTTTCATAATTTTTTTAGGGGGCATATCTTTGAGCAGTTTCTTGGCTATACTTGGTTTTATAGCCCAGCAAGTTTTAGGTATAGCCAAATGCTTAACTGTTTTAATGATCCGTGGTAATAGATCGTCCGTGTCCAGGGGATCGCTTCCGCCTATGGCCTTAGTGAGAAATTCGTCATGCCGCTGAGTCAATGCCAGCAGACTGTGGTATAGCTCTTCGCCAGTTGTGTCGGCGGGGTCCAGACCCAGTTCTTTTTGTTTCATATGTGCCTTGCGAGCTATTTCTGACGTTAGGCGCACATCGACGTCAGGGGCTCCGGCTGCGACCGCCAGGCGCTGTAGGCTAAGTGTAAACATGGGTTCAGTAGCCTCCAGTAGTTCCGATAAAGCACGCGACATAGTTACATCTAGATTAGCATAAGGGGTTCAAGCCAACAATTAGATGCGCTCGGGCTTGTACCAGTCTGGGGCTTTTTTGAGTAATTCATTTAGTTCCGGCTGGGTTAACAATCCCTTTTGGGCACCAACGTATTGCACTACATTCATAGAGTTAATTGGCGCCCACTGCAATGCACCCTCAATGTTGCTACCTTTCATCAGTGCCGCCACAAATGTCGAAGCAAAAGCATCACCGGCCCCTGTACGTTCATAGGGCGGTTTGGGGTCTGGATATAGTGGCATCTTGAACCGATTACTGCCATCGCTGGCAAAGGCACCTTTCGGTCCATCGGTGATAACTACAATCTTAGGACCGAGCGCATGCAGGTGATCAAACAGACTGTTCAGATTGTCGCGGTCACCTCCTCCGACTAGTGCCGCTTCCTCACGATTGAGTAGCAATACTTCACTTCTTTTATAGATACGGTGCAGGCGTTTGGCGCCGGCTTCCATTTGGAAGGTGCCGGGCTGAAAGGCCAGCTTGACTTCATCATGCTTTTCTAGCCAGTCTGCCAAATCGTTATGAAAGTCTATGGTATTTTTGCTAATCGAACTAAAGTAGAGCCAACGCGGTATTTCATTGGGTCGAAGATGCGGCCAATAGTAGTCATATTCCTCATGCTTAATCAAGATGGTGCGTTCTTCTTTGTACCACAGCACGTAGTGATAGTTACTGATTTTACGTGGGTTGATGCGAACAAAACGGGTATCAATTTTGTTTTTATGAAGCCGGCTTATCATATCACGACCGTATTTGTCGTCTCCAACATTGGTTATAAAACCACTTTTTAAACCCAGTCGGGCAAAACTAACTGCGGCGTTACTGGCGTTACCCACTGCTTCAATTATTTCGACATGGTCAAATGGCACTTTGGTGGCAAACGGTACGGCCAACCAAGCACCATTCTCATTCTTATAAGCATGAGCCTCGTCATCCAGTAGTTTTATGAATGCGTCGGTGACTATATCGCCAACTGCAATGACATCGATCTTATTCATCCCGTTAGATTTCACTTTTCACTAAACCCGACTTACGCAGAATCGTTCGTTCCCAGGGTAAAGCTGGCTGAGCGAAAACAGTTTTATCGGAAAGGGATGTATCCGTAGATACATCGAAAGAGGAAAAAATGTTTGTAGCCAGCCAGCTTTGGTCTGGGCATGGAGGAGTTTTACGTAAGGCGGGTGGAGTTATTTGGGTGTCTGAAACAATACGCCTAGCTTCGACATCAGTTACGCACAAAAAAATCTTTTGAGTTCTTACGAGATTCATCCCACCACTTTCATACACAATTTTCGGTTTTCCTTTAGCGTTATTGTGTCATATATGTTCTGCTTATGGCAAGACTAGTTTCTGAAATTACCCTAGGGTTGGGCTTTGCCGGCGGCATTGAACATATCAATCTTACTCTCCACCACTGCTTGCACAGCCTTAATCACTGTATCCATGAGCTTTACGACGGCGTATTCGGTTGGGTTATCCTTTAGCACCTGTTCTAGCGTTTTACGGTAAGCTACACGCATATCGGAATTGATATTAACCTTGCTTACGCCAATTTTGACAGCTTCAACAAAGTAATGACCTGGTGTGCCACTGCCACCATGCAGACTTATGTTGCAATCAATCGCCGCCCGGACCTGCTGCAATAGCTCTAAATCTAACATTTTGGGCACAGGATACTGGCCGTGTAGATTGCCAATGGCCGCAGCGTAGGTATCAATACCAGTGGCAGCTGCGAATGCCTTTGCCCCCTTTGGTGTGCTGAATGTTTTTTTGATCTCTTCATAATTGATAGTCTCTGTGTGTAGATTGGAACTACCACCAAAGTAATGCGGTTCACTTTCGACCAGCGCTCCGGTCTGCTTGGCGGCCTCGACGATTTCCTTGGTTCGGGCAATGATTTCTGCTTCGTCAGCATCGTGATTGGCTTGTGATACATCAATGTGGATAAATTCAAACCCTGCCTGTATACCCTCAATGGCATCCGCAACCGTAGGAGAATGATCAAGATTAACATACATTTCTATGCCAAACTCGGTCTTGTAGTTATCCACCATATCGCGGACATTCTCGAGCCCCAGCATCTCGACCTCGCCCTGGCTAACCTCCACAAGCACCGGCGCGTTTTTGACCTTGGCGGCTTTGGCAACAGCAATTAGCGTTTCTTGGTTGTCCAGGTTAAAGGCCCCAAGCGCAAAATGCTCGGCCCTGGCTCGTGCCATGGCCGCACGGGCTTTTTGGCAATTTTGTTGTATCTGCTCAATAGGTATAGGCATAGCTACCCGCTCTTTTTACTAGGATGTTCCATAAGCTCATGGGCGACCATAGCGATGTGCTTGGCGGTGAGACCAAAGTGCTCTAGTAGTTCCTCTGGTTTACCCGATTCCCCGAAGCGATCTTTTATGCCAATACGTTTCATTGGCACCGGCAGTTCCTCACCCAGTAGTTCAGCAATCGCCCCGCCCAGACCACCAACAATTTGCCCTTCCTCGGCGGTTATAACAGCACCGGTTTTTCTGACACTATGAAGTATCGTCACCGCGTCTAGGGGCTTGATGGTCGGCGCATGAATTACCTCCAGATCAATGCCATCTTTGTATAGTTTTTCGGCAGCGACTAAAGCATGGTAAGTCATGGTGCCAGTACTAACTATTGTTATGTCTTTGCCAGGTGCATAAACGTAGGCCTTACCAATTATAAACGGTGTTTTGGGAGTGGTGATAATGGGCGTAGCCTCGCGTGCCAAACGCAAATAGGCCGGGTTTTCTTTGTCGGCCGCAAGGGCCAGTGTGGCCCGCTCTGCCTCCAGGCTATCACCGGGGGCAATAACTATCATGTGCGGCAGCACGCGCATAAGGGCGATATCCTCGAGCATCTGGTGAGTAGCACCATCGGGCCCAACCGACACTCCAGCATGCGAACCGACAATCTTGACTGGTTGCTGGTTGAGGCAAATAGTGGTGCGAATTTGCTCCCAGTTACGGCCCGGGCTAAAGGCCGCATAGCTACTCACAAACGGAATTTTGCCCATTGCCGCCAGCCCCGATCCGACCGTAACCAGGTTTTGTTCGGCTACACCTATTTCTATAAAACGCTCCGGAAAGGCGTCCCTAAACAAGTTCATCTGCGTCGAATCTGTCAAATCAGCGCAGGCTGCTACGACATTTTCATCAACCTGTCCGGCCTTTAGCAGTCCGCGCCCAAAACCCTTACGGATGGGTTCCTTTACTACATCTTTCGCCAGAATATCCTCAACTAAACGTGCACTATCCATAACATTTCCTTCTGTAGCTGAGTGAGTGTTTTGCAATCGAAACGGTAAGCTTGTGTCATCCGCTCCGCTATATTTTTAAAATCCCAGTGAGCACGGTCTACTAAAAGTGGATTGTTAGCGCCACGGGCTCCGCCTAAGGCAGACCCGTAAAGCGCACACTTTTTTAGAATGTGCGAACGATTACTCATGTTCACCCTTTATCTTGCCTTGCAAGGTTCGTAGCTCATGCAAGGCTTTTTTAGCTTGCTCGGCATTTGGTGGCGCACCGTGCCAATGGAAGTCGTATTCCATAAAGTCCACTCCTTTACCAGGTACAGTGTGGGCTATAATCATGACCGGCTTTTCTACAATTGCCCGGCCCATAGCGCAGGCATCAATGAACGCCTCAATGTTATTGCCATCAATCTCTATTACATGCCAGCCAAAGGCTTCCCATTTGCCACGTAAATCTTCTAGCGGCATGACGACCTCGGTTGGGCCATCAATCTGAATGTTATTGCGATCAGTAATTGCAATGATGCTATTGAGCTTGTACTTACTAGCTAACATTGCCGCTTCCCAGACGTTACCTTCGTCCTGCTCACCATCACTCATAACAACGTATACCCAACGGTGCAAATCTTTGTTCATGCGCATCGCCAACGCCATACCGGCGGCTTGGCTGAGACCACAACCAAGCGGGCCGCTGGTGTTCTCTAGCCCCGGGAGCCTTACCCGTTCGGGGTGTCCCTGTAGCCGCGAGCCATACTGCCGAAGCGTCATAAGCTCTTTGCGGTCAAAGTAACCAGCGTGAGCCATAGTGGCATAGCGAACCGGTACACAGTGGCCATTGCTTAGTAGCAAAATGTCACGTTGATTCCAATGTGGGTTTTTAGGATCGTGCTTGAGGATATCAAAATATAGCGCCGTGAAGATATCGGCTAACCCTAGTGGCCCAGCACTGTGGCCGCTTCCGGCATGCTCAAGCATTTTGATAATATCCTGACGGATTTCATTCGCCTTGAGCTCAAGCTGTTCAATAGTCAGTTTTTTTGGCATTGTTTGCTTTTAGTGCGACCTCTTTAAGTGTAGCATAAGCACGCTCGGGATGCTCACTCCGTTGGATGAAGCCACCAACATTCAATACATCGACACCACCCTCTATCAGCTCACGGGCATTTTGGTCGTTGATGCCGCCATCCCAGCCTACCTCTATAGTGGGGTCAATTATCTTAACGGCTGTAACTTTCTCTAGCAAATTGGTATCGGCCCGACCGCCAAAACTGCCTAAATCACCACTGAAGATAAGTACATGGTCAACTACTTCCAGCGCCAGCTCGACTTTGGCTACTTTTGTTGGTTTGAGCAAAGCCAGTCCTACCCTAATATCTTCACTTTTCAGACGTTCTGCCAGTGTTAAGAAGTCACCTTGAGCCTCAGCATGAACGATAACGAGTGAGGGCTTAAGCCCAATAATTTTTTCGATATAGTCAAGTGGCTGCTCGTACATAAGGTGCAAATCAGCCTGCATGCCCACCGGCCACCAAACGTGTTCCAAGCCCACCGATTTGTGGGACGTAAAAACCCCATCCATCAGATCAATTTGCACTCGTTCGGCAAACGGTGCAATCCGTTCCATTTGCTGCCGGAAGGTGTGAGGGTTGCGAGCCAGGACTGTTGGGCAAATAGTGACCATAGATACGCCTATCTCAATTCATCAAGTTGGCGAACACGGCGGTGATGACGGGCAGCATGGCTAAACGGTACATCCAGCCAGACTTTGGTAATCGTTTCGGCTAGATGTTGATTTTTATCGAATAGCCGGGCCGAAAGGCACAATACATTGCTGTCGTTATCATTGCGCGTCATTTGCGCTTCGTGAGCGTCCCAGACAACTGCAGCCCGAATACCCTTGAAGCGATTGGCCGCCATGCCCATTCCCTGAGCACCTTTACAAACAAGTATACCCCGTGGATCGGGATCATTACTGGCAAGGACTTTGCTGGCTACCCGAGCGGCAAACTGGGGGTAATCATCTTCCTCGTTTAGTGTTTTATTACCCTCGTCCTCAACGTCATAACCATTTTGGCGCAAATAATCAATCAATTGCTGCCGTAAATTGAACCCTCCATGGTCAGCACCAATGTATATCTTCACTGCCGTGAATCTCCAATGTTCAATGGACAAGTGTCAATTGTCAATGAATTGTTAATAAAACAGCGTGTTAAACCATTGATATACCGAGCACTTTTACATTCATTGAGCATTGAGCATTGAGCATTGAGCATTTTGCTATTCCTGGTGCAATTGTTTGCCGGCTTCAGCCACCATTTCTACCAACCGGTTGCTATAACCCCATTCGTTATCATACCAAGCAACGACTTTGAGCATATTACCATCAATGACAGCGGTGAGATTCAGATCAACAATAGCCGAATGGCTGTTGCCAATAAAATCACTTGATACTAGCTCTTCCTCGGTCACCGCCAAAATCCCTTGATAATAGGGGTTAGCAGCCGCTTGCTTAAAGACGTCATTAACCTGCTCAACAGTCACTGGCTTTTTGGTTATAATCACAAAATCACTTAGCGATACGACCGGCGTTGGCACGCGTACGCTCAAGCCGCCAAAAACTCCCTGAAGTGCCGGCAAAGCCTTAGCAGCCGCAATTGAGGCACCGGTAGTTGTGGGTACAATGTTTTCAGCGGCGCTTCTAGCCTCACGTAAATCTTTGGCTGGCGCGTCTTGTAAGCGTTGGCTAGCAGTGTAGCTATGAACGGTTGTCATCATGGCTTTTTCGATACCAAAGTTGCTCTCAATAATAGCCATAACCGGCGTGATGCAATTGGTGGTGCAGCTAGCGTTAGAGATAATCCGATGTTCTGGTTTCAGATCTTGCTCGTTGACACCCATAACATAGGTGTCATGGTGGGTATCATCCTTTTCTGGAGCCGATAAAATCACACGTTTGGCACCGGCTGTCAGGTGCATCTGTACCTGTTCGTGCTTGGTGAATAAACCGGTCGATTCTATAGCTACGTCAATACCAAGTTCTTTCCAGGGTAGCTTTGTGGGATCTTTCTCGGCCAAAACCTGTATGCTTTGACCGGCTACAATCAAATTTTTATCATCAAACTTTACTTCTTTGTCATAGGTACCATAGTTGCTATCGTGTTTTAGAAGGTGCGCAAGTGTTCGGTTATCGGCCAGATCATTGATCGCTACAATCTCCAGATCGGCCCGGTCAAAAGCTATCTTAAAGGTGTTACGCCCAATCCGACCAAAACCATTAATCGCCACCCGTGTTTTCATATACTTACAATCTCGCTTATTCTTTTGTTTATATCAGTATTGTATAAGCATTAGGGCTATTTAATCAACTACACCCGCTTCATAAATGCTTTGTAAATAGATTAGACGGCCGTATAATCTATTTACATGGCAAGAAATGATACCACCAGCGCTGTAATTGATTCACTACTAAAGCTACTGGTTGTTGGCGGCGTACTTAGTGCGGTAATGGTCGCTCCTAATATTTTGCAGGCTGTCAATAAGCCTCTTTTCAAATACTTTAATAGGCTCGATAAAAGAGCAAGGGAACGAGAACTACGCAGAATTATTATTTATATGAGACAACGTGGCCTGGTAACGGGAGCCTACGAACACGGGCTGGTCATTACTACGGCTGGCCGCAGGCGGGCTACGCAAGTAGATTTTGATAACCTGGCTATCTACAGACCGCAAAAATGGGATAAAAAATGGCGGCTCGTTATATTTGATATACCTGAAAGTCGGCGGCGGGCACGCGTCGCGCTGACCGGCAAACTCAAATTACTAGGTTTTCAAAAATTACAGCACAGTGTCTGGATTCATCCGTTCCCCTGCCGTGATCAGATAGTTAAAGTATGTCTTGAATACAATATAAGCCATTACGTCAGCTACATCGAGACAACCTACATCGACCACCAGGGGCTCCTCATACAACGCTTCACCAAAGTTTTTAATACTAAATAGATTAGACGGCCGTCTAATCTATTTAGTTGGGTGGAGGTTAAACTAGGGTGTAGATTTTTGGTACAATTGTTGGGATGCGGGAACTACCGGTTATTAATAGAACTCAAGAACTATCTCTTTAGGTAAAAGGCTGGAGGATAATATTTTAGAGCTTTTATAGGTTCTAATAATGGCCAAGCACGCACCCAAGGCCCACAAGGGCGCATACCTGATAAAAGCCACCGCAAGAACTGAAGTTATTCAGTTTGTGCTACGTATCTTACTTACCCAAAAGTTGGCCAACGAGACGACTTTGCACCAATTGCAGGCCAGAACCGTAGAAATTGGTCGAATACTGGGCGGCTGGCGTAAAAGCGTCCAGTAGAACAACTGCCTGACCGAGAGACCGACACCATTGTCAGAGTTCGCGTTGCCATTCGACTCGTTGAAGCTCAACTTGCCGTCGTTGGAGTTCACGTTACCGACATAGGAATCGCCGTCCACAGTTTGTTCCCCAGCCCTTCATATTTTACTTGTTCGCAAACAAACGAAGGCTTCGGTCATTATGGGCTGGGCGCACATGGGGCAAATATGTTCGCTTTTGATTGTCAGCAAGATAGCTGCAAACCTTAATAGTCCAGCTACCGCCAATAAACAATCTAAAATGGACAAGTGTTATTTTATAAAAGAAAAGAAGTAAAAGAAAACTAAAGCTTAAGCTTCGTCAAGCCCCATCGAGCGACCCACACCATCGGACAGGCGCGCGTAGCCGTCAGACCCGACAAACCTCAGCTGGCCAACACTGGAGTCGACGCGCCCGACAGCCGAGTCGCCGCCAACGGTTCCACGCCCAAGCTTAGCTATACGTATAAGACCTCGGCTTAATATTTGATCTTCCGATTTTACACCACGAATGCGGTCCATTAGTGCCAACACAGCAAACGCTTTTTGGTCTAGCGAATCAAGTGTATAGCTCCCGCGTTGAGCTTCAAAAGCAGCTATGTCGACTTCCAGCTCTTCAAGCTGGGTAGGTGCATGATCAGGATTAACATCAATTCTTTTGTCTTTGTAGCTGTCGTATGGTTTGCCTAGATCATGCAGCACTGGGTCGTAGCCAGTTTCTAAATTGCTAAACACTGCTAAGCGTGCCACATGACTAGCTGGACCAGCGTTTAACTCTTCTGCTGTGTACGAATACTGCTCCGTACCTGATGTCCATAGATTTCGGTATACAGTTACTGGCTGAACGCTCTCTGGACGTCTGCCTTCAGCAGCGGCAAGAATATGCTCAAAAGTAACGGCTTGACTGGGCAAAACATGCAAACGTCCGTCATAGCCAGCCTGTGTCAGTTTAGTAAAGTCATTAGTGAGTTCATCAAGGTTCTTATCACGATCCGGACCAGCCAGGTCTAGTTCGTACATAGCCTGGTTTGCTACTTCTACTGCTTCGGTTACGTTTGGGGTACCAAGGCGAAAGGCAAATTTGTGCTCGGGTACTACGGCTTGTGGAACTTCCGCAAAACTGGTTAAAGGCATATCAAAGACTCCTTAGTGATTCTATTTTCAAGCCTGTCATACCCTAGTGCTTACATTATGTCAACATTTTCGTATTTTCTAGCAAAATCCAGTCAAGTGTCAGCTTCACTTCTTGGTTCAAGTAAAGTGCCCTGTAGCTATTAATGTTTTGACTGTTAATTTTCGCTAAAACGCTTGTTCTATTAGGTCGGTTTTTGTTTTCGCTACGGGTCGCTAATTACAGCTTGGTTTTTTACGCCAGTTTGTTATCAAGTAGGTGCTGCAAAAGTTGCTTCTGTGTGGGGTATTCAAACTTTGTAACTGCTCGCTGCATAGGTTGCCACTCAAACTGATCATGCTCAAAACTGAGTTTTACATCTTTAACTTTGGCATGTGCCGTGTAAAAAATAAAAACAACGTTATTGGTATGCTCCCGCTTGCCATCGTTCCAGGTTCGAACTTCGGTCTTTGAGTAAACAGGCTCCAGGTCACTGACTTCTAGTCCGGTTTCTTCGCTAATTTCCCGTGTAACACTGGCTAATAGCTCTTCTCCTTTTTCCCGAATACCACCTGGCAAGTCCCACTGCAGAGGCCGGCGCGCATCCGTTTTGCTACGACGTAGCATCAGCATATCGCCATCACTATGCAATATTACGGCTTTTTGGACAATCCGCGTTTTCATCCCGTTAGACTCCACTCAAATTTTAGCTTTTGATTAGTATCTTGGAACCTAGTACTCGTTACGACGAATATATACATGCTGTTAGCCCTCTGGAGTCTAACGAGACTCATAATGTTTTAAGCGTTTTTGGCACGGGCAATTGACTCTTCGATTACCTTCTTGGCAGCATCAGCATCGCCCCAGCCATTACTTTCAAACGGGACACCATGCCAATCTTTTTTCCAATCTTTAACATGTTTGTAGTAGTGTTCTAGTGCTTTTTTGAAATTATCACCCAAATCGTCAACGTTTTTTATATGATCCTTTGATATGTCGTCTACAGGAACACAGACAAGCTTCTCGTCTTTTTCTCCGTCATCAACCATATAAAGCACACCAATTGGGCGTGCTGGTACTACAACTCCCGGAAACAAGGGCTCATCAATAATTATTAAAGCATCCAGTGGGTCACCGTCACCGCATAAAGTGTCTGGGATATAACCGTAATCATAAGGGTAGTAGAAATGAGCGCCATTAACACGATCCAAAAAGATACGTCCGGTCTTTTTATCCATTTCGTATTTATTGCGGCGTGTGCCTTGCGGTATCTCTATAAGCACATTCACTACATTCGGTACATCATCTCCATAACTTAAATCAGCGCTCATGTTTTTTCTCCGTTTAGTCAGTAATATTGTACACTAGTTGTGATGAAAGTTATGGGGCACCGGGGAGCGGCCGGTCTGGAATTGGAAAATACTGAGGCAGCTTTGCGCCGCTCTATAGCGCTGGGCGTGGACAGTATCGAGATTGATATTCGCAAAACCAAAGATAATCAGCTAGTTCTGTGCCATGACGATGATCTGAACAGAGTTGCCGATAACCCAATCAAGATCGGCAGCACTACATTAAAAGTACTGCAAACGATTAAACTTAACGATGGCTCACATCTGCTCAGCCTGCCTGAAGCTTTGAGTATCATTGGCACGACGCCTGTAATGATTGAGCTAAAGGATGGAGGTTTGGCGCGGCGCCTACTTGATGTGCTTCGGGACTTTCCTAAGGCACAGGTTAGTATTGCCTCGTTCAAGTTAAGCGAATTGGCCATGCTTCGAGAGCTCAAGACAGCATTGCCACTATATGGATTGGAACAAACCCGCCCTTTTGACATCTTACATCTGGCGCGAGTTTTCGAGCTAGACGGAGTCGGACTCAATTTTTGGCTACTAAACCCCGTTACCTACGTTCGGGCCCGATGGATACATGTTGATCTATATGTTTACACCGTCAATAATCGTTTCATCGGCTGGTTTATAAACTTATTCTACCCCGGTGTCACCATTTGTACCGACTTTCCAAACCGTTTTGTACATCGCCACCATCCAACCAAGAGCTAGCTAACTACGTACAGGCACAGCATTATGCATTTAAAGCATTTCAAGGCTCAGCCTTGTTACAAGGCTGAGCCTTGAAATATAGTGGGTCGTGATACTATTTGGAAGAATAATAAAGAGTCTGCATTGATCCACTTAGCCCTTATTAAAACGCACAACGAAAACCACAATGTTAGGACATTTTACTTCAAGCCAGAGAGACCCATCCACTACACCTCGGGTCAATTTATCGAAATGTACCTGCCTCATGAGCGTCCGGATGAACGCGGCGAAAAACACTGGTTTACATTAACCTCTAGCCCCACAGAAAAATTGCTTAGTATAACCACCAAATATGCCGCCAAAAAGGCCAGCACGTTCAAAAAAGCCTTGTTTGGGTTAAAGCCCAGTGACGTAGTTAAAATCGTAGAGCCCATGGGCGATTTTGTTTTGCCCAAAGATGCCAGTATTCCGCTTGTGTTTGTGGCTGGGGGGATCGGCGTAACCCCTTTCCACAGCATGGCGAAGTGGCTAACTGACACTGGTGAGAAACGGCAGATTCAAGTTTTGCTTGCTGCCAATAAGCCCCAGGACGTACTTTTTGAAAAGCTATTTTCTGATTACGGTGCGCAGGTAACTGTAATTGTTTCTGAACCGGCACCTAACTGGAAAGGCCAAGTTGGTAGGTTAAGTGCCGAGAAGATTTTTGAGATAATTGATAAATCCAACAGCAAGCGCATCTACGTATCTGGCCCAGAGCCAATGGTTGAAGCGCTAGAACAAGACCTCCAAAAGCATGGTATAAAGAAGTCTCAGCTAGTATTGGACTTTTTCCCGGGCTACACTGCCGATCTAAAGTAAGTTTAGGCTACTCGTTCGAGGTTTTCCAGATAATGGCGGATCATTAGGGCGGCTGTGGCGCCCTCGCCGCTAGCGCTGGCTATTTGCATAGTTGCCCCACTGCGAACATCACCGGCCGCAAACACACCTGGCATGCCCGTTTGCAAGCCAATGTCAGTCTTGATAAAGCCAATGTCGTCGAGCTCAATTGGTAGACCCTTTAGAAACCCTGTGTTTGGCGCCAACCCCACAAATACGAACACTCCATCGGTTGGGAATTCTACCTTTTTGCCGCTAGCGGTATCGGTGCCAATAACTTTTACTACTTTGCCTCCGCCAGCTGGTGGATCGCCAACAATTTCGTCTGTTGTTGTGCCCAGGTGAACAGTTATTTTATCATTCTTAGCAAGTTCACGCTGCAATACATCGCTAGCACTAATTTTGCTCCGCACTAGCATGTCTATGTGGCTGGCGTAGCGCGTAAGGAATAACGCCTCTTGCACAGCCGAATTACCGCCTCCAATTATGACCAAACGTTTGTCACGATAAAATGCCCCATCGCAGGTAGCACAGTAGTGCACACCGCGGGCATAGTATTCCTTTTCGCCAGGGACACCGATTTTTTTATAGTCACTGCCGGTGGCGATCAGCACAGTTCTCGCCAAAAAGTCGCCGCTGTCGGCCTTAGCACGTTTATAGGTACCTTCATCAACAATCGTACTGACCTTGCCAAACTCAATCTGCGCGCCAAAGCGCTCGGCGTGCTTTTGGAACAAGTCGGATAGCTCCAAGCCAGCCACGCCCTTAGGGAAGCCGGGGTAGTTATCTACCCAGTCGGTTACTGCCGCCAACCCACCAATTGGGCCCTTATCTAGTAGTAGCGTACTGATGTCCTCGCGCGTGGTATAAATAGCCGCGCTGAGAGCCGCCGGGCCAGCCCCGATCATTACCACATCCCAAATCTTCTCTTGATCGCTCATAATACCTAAATCCTAATCTCTAAATACTAAACAAATTCTAAATTTTAAACCAGCAAATCCCAAACTATTTCGACTTTTCAACGATTGCTCCTAGTGTTTGCTCGTATTTATAAGATGGCGGGGGCGAGTTTGGATAGGTTGAATCCTACAATCACTTCCCGGCTGTCGTCATGCTTGGTCACAACCGTCACTGGTACTGTTAACGCTCCGCTCAATTGCAAAGCCTCTGCCTGGCGGTGGGGGGTTTCGTCTAGGTTGACTACTTCGTAACTTTTGCCTTTGGCGTCAAGGTACTTCTTGACCATGCCACAGTAGGCGCAGGTATTGGTGGTAAAGATAGTAATGTTTTTGGTCATATCGAACCCCTTATTTGCTATTTATTTGGTTTTTATGCTTTACTCGCTCTATTGTATATAGCGTTTAAGCTTTTTGCAAGACACTATATGTTGTGTTTTTTGCCATTTTTAGCCACCTTTCGGTCACTATTCACCGATGTTGAGCATTTCGACATCAAACACCAGATTGGCGTTGGCCGGGATACCTGAACCCTGTGGCGGATTGGCCCCGTAAGCTTGGTCGGCAGGAATCAGTAGTCGTCGTTTGCCGCCAACTTTCATGCCTGGGATACCATCTGTCCAACCTTTGATCACCTGGTTGAGCCCAAAGCTGGCTGGTTGGCCACTGTCAAGTGAGCTCTGGAAGATTACGCCCGTACTGGCAACAGCGCCCGTGTAGTTGACCGTTACTTTGTTGCCCGCTTTTACCTCGCTTCCCGTACCAGCTGTCAAATCAATTTTCTGCAACGAATCAATCTTGGCAACTGGCGTGAAACCGGTTAGTTTTGTACCTTGCAAAGCACCCTCCTTTGGTTTATTTTGTGCGTTTTGTATGGTCTTCTGTAGTGCTGCTGTTTCTTTGTTGCGCCTGCTTTCATCGCGCATCTGCCAGATAACCAAGCCACTGAAACCCAGTGAAGTGATTAGGAATAGCAGAGCTATAAATATTAAAATTGCTCGTTTGACCATATACTCCCCTTATTTATGCCCTGCCAGTATACCTTATCTCAATGTATCAAGGTATAGCAATCCCAAAACAAAACATGTCTTTTTGCCTGCGTCTGACTAGCTAAGAATGCAGTTTTACTTCGCACCTTATCTACGGATAAGCTTTGTCGTAAAAGCTACATTCTTATCACAGTCATCCATCACCCATAATTAACACGTTTTGTTTTGGGATTGCTATAGGAGTTTTAACCGGCGATTTCATTGAGCACAGTGCAAGGCGACAACGAGGAATGATCGAACCGTACATACAGTGTTACCAGCTTTGCCGGACCGCAGGCATGGAAGCAATATTACCAACCTCCTCCGCCACCGCCACCTCCTCCGCCCCCAGAGAATCCACCGCCAAACCCGCTTGAGCTGGAACTGCTAGGTGCTGAAAAAGCACTATCCATAGACGATTGCATCGTCCCACTTAGATTGCTTGTAAGCACTACGGCGTTAAAGGTAGCCCAGTTGCCCCCATACCAATCCGGCGGCTGCGTATAGATGTCTTTGAATTGTGCAGCCCAGTCCTTCTCCACACCCATGACAATAGCGTAGGGCAAAAGTTTCTCAAAAAGCGCGACTGTCTTGGTGGGCTCGTGGGCACTGGCTGCATATGGTGCATCCGGACCCTGCAGCATTTTGAGCCGTTCTTTCTCGGCTGTATTCAGATATAACTTGAGACCCTCTGCATGTTCCCTGGCTGCGACGCCTTTGGCAGTCCTACTCGGCATAAGAACCGAGAATATGATAACTATGCCTATCGCTAGGATGTTGCCCAGCAATAACCAAGGGGTTAGTACATTTATACTTGCAACCATAACGATTAGCAGAATTACGATAACAGCTATCATCCGAGTGGTCGATTTGGTCGGATTACTACGAAAGTATCCTTGCTTTGTTAAATCTTCGTGGACACTATCATGGATCTTTTTGACGGTTGTATAGAATTTCCCTTTCTTGAGCTCGCTGACTGTAACTGCCCGAGTATCGCCAAACATCCCTTTGACCAAATCTTGTTCGATGGCTGCGAGCGCAATTGTATTGGGATTGAGGAGTTCAAAACTATAGTCCAGCTTGTCTTTGCCAAGCATACGATTCTTTTTGGTTTCGATGATTTTGATGTACTTACGAATTGCCAAATCGATAATGGTGGCTGTCATATCGCGGTTTTCGACCTTAAAATCCACCAGACCACCAACCTCAATCGGCTTGAGTTTATCGGGTGCGTCATACTGGGGCACAATGGTCCCCCTGCCTTTGGCGTCCCGCCCATATTTGCGCCAGTACAAAAACGCCCAGCCGCCTATCACAAGGGGTGGGAGTAGTAGCGCAGCAAGTTGTTTACTATATTCAGCCAAGGTTTCATACCAATTTGCCGGCCGGAAATATCCCTTCTGAAAACCTATGACACTACTTAGTGTTTCATATGCCGCCAGCGCACTTGTTGCCTGCACAGTTATAGTTTTGCCATTGGTCTGGACCTGACAGGCCTTATCTGTACTGCCGAAAGCGCCAGTAAAACATACAGGCGACTGGATTGTGCGCTGCACGCCTGACGGTAAATGAAACGCAGCGGTAACCTGATCGAATGGTTGCATCCACTGATCGCCGTTAACGTCCCAGTATAGTTCGTCATGATCGGGATAAAAGCTAATGACATTACGCACTGTGTAATCAATCGTGTACTGCTGCGGACCGGTAATAGTCCGATTTGGGTCGCCAATTTTAAGAACAGTATTGCCGTTTGATTGGTACGTTGTGAATTGAGTTGGCGCGACACTGTCAGAACTAATTCTATTCACATGTATCTGCAGTTTGTGCTTTTTATAGGTGTTTGGTATGGCACGCAAGATGCCATGATTGTAGTCGCGGAATATTACATTTATACGCTCCACGATACGAAGTTCGCCTTGAGGATCAGCGTTGCTAAGTGTGTAGTCACCAGAAAAATTAGTAATTGTAAAGTCACTTAGGTCCGCATGAACTATGCCAGGAAGCATAACGAAGGCAAACGTCAGCAGTGCGGTCACCAAAGCGTACCTGCCGCGCACTACGCTAGATCCTTTCGGCACCGACTTTAGCTTTGGCGGTCTGGGCAACTTTATCAAGCATGGCATTCACTGCCTCTGCAGTCAGGGTGCGCTCATACGAGGCAATCGTAAAGCGGAAGCTGACGTGTTTGTGCGTTGGGTCATTGTCTGGCTGGTAAATATCTAGTGGTGAGAGCTGCCAGGTAGTTTTAGGTGGCGCACCAACTGATTGCCGAATAGTATCATAAAGCTGACCATAGGTAACGTTAGCCGGAACCTTAAGCGTTATATCCTGCTCCACCTTGGGGAAGCGTGTCAGTGGTACATATGCAGGCTGGTTGTTACCAAGCTTCATAAGTTGCGTCACATCCAGTTCAAAACCGGCTATAAAGTTGGGTAGCTTCAGGCTTTTTCGCACAGTCGCCCTAAACTCGCCTAGTTCCGCAATAAACTGCCCATCCTTGGTCTTGACCAGCGAGGTGCGGGTTTTCTCAAATGGCGCAATAGCTGCCTTGCTGGTCTCCAGCTTTGGTTCGTACTCTGTTGCTAGCTGAAACTCCAGATCTGTGATGCCAAAACTATGCAGTAGAGTGGTCAAGTAACGTTTGGCGTGGTAGTAGGGCGCACCAACATAGTTGGTCTGGGCTGTTTTATCATTTGCGGCAAAGACAAGAGCCACGCGCTGGTCTTCGACTGGCAGCTTGTCTTGCTTATCGATTAAGTCCTTACCATGGACCGGATTGATTTCGAATATAGCCAACTCGTCAAACCCCGCCTTGATATTGGCATGTACCTTGTCGAGCAGGCTTGGAATAAGGCTTAAACGGTAGTACTGAAGATCCGGGCTGAGGGCATTAGCTACTTGAAAAGCGTTATCCTTGTTCTGGCCTACTTTATCCATTAGGTCGCCATGGACGAAGGTATAGGTTAGGAGTTCGTTGGCCCCTGCCCGGCTTAACACATCGCGGATACGACTCTTGGTAGCCAGTAATGGATCGCCAGAAACTGGTTCGATAACACGCTTGGGCAGCATTAATGGTAAATGGTCATAGCCGTATAACCGACCCACTTCCTCGACTATGTCCTCAGGGATATGGATATCAGTCCGCCAAAACGGCGGGGTTAGCGTTAGTGTATCTTGTTGGGTAGTTACTAAAAATTCAACATTTTGCAAGATCCGAGCTATATCTTCGACTGTAAGCTGTGAGCCTAGACGCTCATTTATAAACTGTGCGGACACTTCTACCGACTGCGGTGTCGGTAATTCCTGGTGGGCATCCACCGGTAATCCGATTGTCTTGGCCTCTGGACAAAGCTCCCGAGTTATTTGCACGGCTTTATAAAGTACCGGTGGGCATTGCAGAGACGACGGGCCTTTTATAAACCGCGTTACCGCGTCGGTGAATAAGCCATGTTCCATGGCCGTTTTACGAATGTTATACATATCAAAGTTGGCACACTCAATGATAATGCGCGTGGTTTTGGCATCAATTTCCGAATTATTACCGCCCATCACACCACCTAGCGCAATCGGTTTGTCTTGATCACAAATCAGCACCGCGTCGGCACGCGGGGTAATGGTTTTGCCATCCAGCAGTGCCAGTGTCTCACCAGCCAGTGGTTTACGCACGACGATTACTGCCTCGCCATCTTTGGCAACTTTGTCAAAATCAAATGCATGCAGTGGTTGACCAGTTAGCATCATCATGTAGTTAGTCATATCGACAATGTTATTTATAGGCCGTACGCCGACACGCGTGAGGTAGCTCTGCAACCAAATAGGACTTGGCCCTACACGAACGCCGCTAACCACCACACCCATATAGCGCGGGCATAGTTGAGGCACCAGGTTATCTACGCTAAAGCCTTTAACCGAGCTATCAGTTGCCGCGACAAAAGTTTTTTGCCTGCTATACCACTCTGGTGATGTAAATTGCTGCCCAGTAATGCCGGCGATTTCACGGGCCACGCCCAACTGACCAAAGCAATCGGGGCGATGGGTAAACATTTTGTTTTCGATATCAATAATATGGTCGTCCAGCTTCAGTGCTTCCACAAGTGATTGGCCAGGCAGAGCCTCAACCTCAATTTCGACTATGCCAGCTTGGTCATCGCCGATTGCCAGCTCGTGGGCGCTGGCCAGCATACCGTTGCTTACAACACCACGGATTTCGCGGGCTTCCAGGACAAACGGGTCTTTATCAAAAGTACTTGGCACTGTTACGCCTGGCGGGATCCAAGCGGCCAGCATGTCCTTGTGTACGTTCGGTGCGCCACACACCACTTGTACCAGACCCTGTTCATCACGGGCCACGTTTTGAACTACCTTGCTATCATCAATTTTACAGATGCTGAGTTTGTCTGCCTCGAGGTGTTTGACGCTACTAACAACCTTGGCAATAACGATACCCTGGTATTTTTTGCTCAGATCCTCAACGTCTTCTATGGCACCCAGTTGGGCACCAATTTTCTCCACCAGTTGGTCAACCGGTAGCTCAACTTTGGTAAATTCCTTAACCCAGTTCAGCGAAACTTTCATACTTTGTCCTTATCAAGTAATGAAATAATCTGATAACCGTATGAATCTATTTCTTCTTTAGTAAAAAAGTTAAAATCTTTTGTTTTACCAACGAACCCAACCTTACGTTTAATATAACGACCGGTAAATTGCTTGGCGTTTGGGTCAAATTCGTTTAATACAAGAGTGTCACCGGCACGACATTCCCAATCAGCTAGCCGCAGTTCAAATGTTTTTTGACCAGACGCGACAAGATCGAAATATTCAGGTAAGATTTTCTTTTCAATAATTTTGTTCATTTGAATTGCCTCAATCTTGCCGCTACGGCGAATTGGTTGAAGTAATTCTCCAGCGTTTGGTCTAACTTATTTGTCAACACTGACTCAGCGAACAGTTCGCGGGCGCAGAGTAATTCTGGCAGGCCAGGTCGCCCTTGACGCACCCAGGTCTCGACCGTAGCGTTTATGAGATCCATACCGCGGTAAAATGCCGACTGCATACGTTGTGGCTTGTTCTGGCGTTTTGCCGCCAGCGCACGGCCAACTTCCGAACCGATATTGCCCATCTGATTAAAGACATCCATCTTGGCCCACGCAGCTTTATTAAATTCGTGGCTACTCATGCACAACCTCACCTATGATATCAATAATTTGTTGCCGAGCTTTTGGGTCAAGCACATCTTTGGATAGATTGCCTCGTGACGGACGAATGTTGATCATAGAATCAAACTCTATAAAATCATCTTTGGCGTAATCTGCCGGATGCAAATTGATTCCCCATATATTGTTCTGCTTGGACCCATGCTCAAGCAGATAAGCCTCGCCCTCGTAATGCATTGGCATGTCAATAATCACGACTCGCTTGGCTACGTCCACATCGGCTTTTACCAGCGAGCCAAACATGCGTTTGGCCATTTTTTGCAATTCTTTGACTGATATTTTACTGACTTGTTTCATAAAAACTGCCTCAAAAAGTCTAGCCTGCCACCGTTGAAGTAGCGGATATCGGCAATATTGTATTTCATCATAGCCAAGCGCATGGTACCAACGCCCCAGGCAAAGCCGGTGTAGACAGTAGGGTCAATGCCTGCCTCATTGAGTACATTGGGGTGGATCATGCCGCAACCCAGTATTTCGATCCAGCCACTGTAACCACAGACATTACAGCCTTGCTTCTTACAGAATGGGCAGCTCATGGCAAACTCAAAGCTCGGCTCGGTAAATGGGAAGTAAAACGGCTGCGTCCTGACGTCTAGTTCTTGCTCGTAATAGGCCTCCAGAAACGTCTTGAGCGTGGCTATCAGGTGACCAGCGTGTACACCTTTGTCTACATAGACACCCTCAATCTGTTGGAAGGTGTGTTCGTGTCGGGCATCAACGTCCTCATTACGAAACACGCGGCCTGGTATGACTATGGCAATTGGTTTGCCCTGCTCCAAGTTAGGTTTGTACTGTTTTAGTACCCTGTTTTGCATAGTGCTGGTATGCGCTGGTGCAATCAGCCCGTCCGTGGTTACAAAGCTGTCGTAATCGTCCCGCGCAGGATGGCCTTCTGGGAAGTTAAGCGAACCGAACATGTGATAATCATCATCAAGCTGGCGTGATTCCACAGCCACAAAGCCCATACGGGCAAAGATATCCAGCAGCAGTTCCTGGTCGCTCATAATCGGATGCTTGCTGCCTAGTCCGGTTGATAAAAGCCTAGGGCGTTTGTCTGCGGGTGTATTGACGTCAAATGGTGCGGTTACATCTATTGGTGGCAATGTTTCTGCCTGGTCGTGCTGGGCATTTACCAGCTGCTCAAGCTCGGCCTTTAGCTGGTTGATCTCTTTGCCAAAGCCAGCTCGTTGCTCTTCTGGCAAGGTTGGGATCTCGGCATAAAGAGCGCGGAGTTCTGGCGCCCGTAGAATTGAAGCTTTATCTTTAGCTTCTATCAAACGGGTTTTTAATTCCTCTGCAGCCTGGGCCACCCTGAGATTTTGATAATTCATACTTACTCTGATTATATAGGACTTTCGCACCTTTCTACAGCTTCAGACCCTCCCTGAGTGGCTACAAACTTCCATCTTTCTGTCGATGTAGCTATGGCTACCTCTCCAGAAATCTGAAAGTTCTCACCTTACTCAGATATACTCTGTTATCTGCACAAAAGTGCGAAAGTCCTATATAGCAAACCACTGACATCCCAATATCTACAAATACCACGCTATAGCGTGGTATTTGTAGATGTACTAGGTTAATTGTTTGCTAAAATGGTAGTCATGGCGCAGTTTAGTTTTGATGTAGTCAGCGAGTACGACAAGGCAGAGATGAACAATGTCTTGGATCAATCACAGCGCGAGATAGATAACCGTTACGACTTCAAGGGCACACCGGCTGCACTGGATTGGCTAAATGCCGACAAAACCGGGCTAAAGGTTAGCGGTAGTGGCGAGTGGCAGATAGATGCCATTCTTGACATTGTCCGTAAAAAGCTGGCGACACGGGATCAGAGCCAAAAAGTGCTTGATACGTCCACGGAACCAACCACTAACAACATGCAAACCACCAAAGAAGTACCATTCAAACAAGGTCTGGACCAAGAAAAAGCTAAGAAAATTACTTCAACTATCCGAGATAAATACCCCAAGGTAAAAACCCAGATTCAGGGCGAGACCGTTCGGGTTATGAGTAGTAATAAAAACGACCTTCAAGCCGTCATGCAGCTATTGAAAACCCGAGACTTCAACTTCCCTCTAAACTTCACCAATTATCGTTAAATTACTCTTGTATACTTAAGCTTATGGATCCCGTTAGAACCCAGAAGACCGCCAAAAGTTATCTACCCGACTTACACAAAACTCCTCCATGCCCAGACCAAATCTGGATGGCTACAAACATTTTTTCCTCTTTCGATGTATCTACGGATACATCTCTTTCCGATAAAACTGTTTTCGCTCACTCAGTTTTACCCTGGGAACGAATGGTTCTGCGTAAGTCGGGTCTATACGTTGAAGCCAGCACATTCGTCAAGCCGTTAATCAATACAAGAAAGCAACGTGGGTTCTAACGGGATGGATGAGCAACAGTTGCTTGAGCGGGCCAAGGCGGTACTTGACCTCAACGATCAGGGTGCATTTACCATTCCGGCAGAGGGGTTATATCCGCATCAGTGGCTATGGGACAGTTGCTTTATTGCTATAGGCTTAAGACACTACAACGTTGAGCGGGCTCAAACCGAGCTCAAGAGCCTACTACGCGGTCAGTGGGCTAACGGCATGCTGCCACACATGATTATTGCCGATGGCGATGAACATCGCCGAGACCGCAATATCTGGCGTAGCCATTTATCACCCCTTGCTCCCGACAACGTCGCCACCAGTGGTATCACACAACCACCTGTGTTAGCCGAAGCAATAGTGCGCATTGGCGAAAAATTAGAGTCAGTTGAACGCCATACGTGGTATCAAACTATGTTTCCTGCCTTGCTGGCTTACCACGATTGGCTTTATACCGAACGCGATCCCCACGGTGAGGGCTTAGTATTACAAATCCACCCTTACGAGACGGGGCTTGACAATACACCGCCATGGATCAACCAACTTCGGATGCACCATAAGCCATGGTGGGCAGGCGTGATAGACACCCTGCGACTGGAGTGGTTTATTAGCTTATTCAGGCGTGACACCAAGCGGGTTCCCCCGGGCGAGCGTATTAGCAACATCGAAGCCCTTATTTATTATGATGTTATCCGACGGCTGCGACGTAAGCTCTATAACACTGATGCCATTTTGACGCGGTCGCTGTTCGCAGTTGAAGACATAACATTTAACTGCATTCTGATACGTGCCAATCACTGCTTGCGCAAAATTGCCAAATCCATCAAGCGTAACATACCTCCAGAATTGTTGGACCGAATGCGTAAAAGTGAGGATGTCCTTGATCAGTTATGGGACGGCTACAGTGGCCAATATTATTCGCGTAACTTTGTAACCCATAAACTCATCAAGGAGCCGAGTATAGGTACGCTTATGCCACTGTATGCCGGTACCATTAGCAAGGAGCGGGCTGAGCAGCTTGTGAAGTTGCTGCACAACAAACACGTTTTTGGCGCAACTTATCCTGTACCCACCGTTCCACTTAACTCGCCCTGGTTCAAATCTAGTGGCTACTGGCAGGGACCAACGTGGCTTAATACCAATTGGCTAATTATTGATGGGCTTAAGCGCTATGGCTACGCCCAAGAAGCGGCTATTATTGCCCATAAATCGCTGGAACTGGTCGAAAAATCAGGCTGCTATGAATACTTTTCGCCCATAGACGGAGCACCAGCCGGGGTCAAAAACTTCTCCTGGACTGCGGCCCTCACCATCGATCTAATGAAAAACTAATCTTCGTCCTCTTGCGGTTTGTCTAACAGTAGTGGTTCGATTCCGGCGGAAGTATCGGCAATCTTTATTACGTCTTTGTCGACTTTGCCCAGCTCTTTTTGGGTGCTATTAAAATGCCCTACAGTAGCACTCAAGCTGTTACCAAGCCGCTTAAAATAGCCATCGACATTGTGCAAATGTTTGCCCAATTGTTCGACATTACTACGGATAACTTCGGTGTCTTTTTGAATCTCTAGACTCTTGAGGCCTTGTGACACAATCTGGAGCATGGCGCTCAGCGTGCTTGGGCCAACAATGGTAACTCGTTTGTCGACGGCGGCGTACTGCATCAGATCACGACCATTTACACCTGTTTCTCCTACCTTGTTGGCCAATAGATCATAGTAGATCGCTTCGCTGGGTATGAACATCAGCGCTTGCTCTAGCGTGCCTTTCTTTGGCAAAATGTACTTGGCAGTTTCATCAATGCGCTTTTTTAAATCTTCCTTAAAGGCCTTTTGCAAGGCAGGACGTTCTGGGGCCTTGGCTTCTACCAGACGGTTGTAGTTCTCCAGGCTAAACTTACTGTCTATGGGCAACAGCTTGTCATCGAGTTTGATAACAGCATCTACGATCATGCCTTCAGATAAACGATACTGTAGTTCGTAGGTGCCAGCTGGTAGCAAATTTTGCAAAATCTGCTCCAGATAAAACTCGCCCAATACCCCACGTTGCTTAGGGTTCGACAGCACATTTTGCAAGCTCTTTAGCTCGCCAGCAATATCCCCAACCTGTTGGTTGGTTTTTTCCAGTTGGGTTAGCTTTTGAGTTACGTCTTTGATAATATTGGCGCTAGATTCGAACTGTTTAAGCATTTGGGCATTACTTTTATCAAGCCGGTCGTTTATTTGTTTATGTAGCCCATCTTTGAGCTGGATAACACTTTCGGTCAAGCTCGTTAAATCCTGCTTTAGTAACATGGTCACACCATTGTCTGTAGGAGTGTTTTTGCGGATCAAAAAAAGAGCTAGTATGGCACCCAGCCCCAAGCAGAGTATCCCCAAAATTATTACAGCAATAAGCATGACGATATTGTACCGCGAATCATGCTAACCAATAAAGCGGTGAGCCAGTTCAATAGATACACCAACCACTATTACGCCTAACAGCAAAAGCAACGGCTGTAATTCTACTAGCTTTTTGTTCGATGAAGCCTCGTGAATAGACGGGATAATGTCACTGGTAGCGATATATAGCAAAAAGCCAGCACTGATACCCAGCAAGAAGCCAATTGGTAACTTATCGGAGCTACCAAGCGCAAAGGTGATAATGGCCATAGTGGTGGTGGCCAGTGCACTGATTATATTTACCCAGAGTACCTTGATGCGTTTCACTCCTTTGGACAAAAGTAGGCCAAAGTCACCAATTTCTTGTGGAATCTCATGGGCAGCCACGGCAATAGTGGTCACAATGCCCGTTGGCACACTGATGAGAAAGGCTGCAGCAATAGCTACGCCATCTAACGCATTGTGGACTGTATCACCAACCACAATTAAACCCACCGAAGGGTCAGCTCCGGCATGTTGGTGATGGTGGTGAAACCAACGCAAAAACCGTTCCGCAAAAAAGAACAGCAAAATGCCAATGAGAGTAGCCAACAGGATGGTATCGGGGTTGGCCTTTTCCAGCCCCTCTCTTAACAGATCAAGAAAAACGGCGGCCAGCAATGCACCAGCAGCAAATGGCGTCGCGTAGGCGGCCAGGACTTCGGCCATTTTTTTGTGGCTGAGCATCAGCATGCCACCAAATAACGAAAATACCCCGCCAATTAACGAGTAAAAAATAACATGTCCGTAATTCGCCATATTTTTCCTTTGTTACTGTCACGCCTTTCGCACTTTCCACTTACCCCAGATCACACCTGGCTGGCTGCAAACACTTGATCCGCTGTCGATGTAGCTATGGCTACCTCTCCATCAGCTCAAGTGTTTTCGCTCTAGCCAGGAGTAACCTGGCATCAACCAGAAGGTGCAAAATGCGTGACTGTTATGAGCTTAGGAGGTTTACTATATTATTGCAAATTTGTCGCAATTTGTGGTATTTTTGTAATATGATAAGCCCAGTTGAGCAATTTGCGATTGCCCTGAAACAATCTAATAACAGTCTGACCTCCGCTCGACGTGAGGTCTTTGGTGCCATGTTGACAGAGGAACCACTAGGCATGAACGAACTTGTAGGTAAGCTTGATGGCAAAGTAAACCGGGCAAGTATTTATCGAGTTGTTGCCTTGTTTGAACAACTTGGAATTATTATTCGTCTGCAGATTGGATGGAAATATAAACTGGAGCTATCTGATAGCTTTAGCTACCATCACCATCACGCCACGTGCTTGCAGTGCGGCCAGGTTGTTGCCTTGCCAGAAAATGAAATGTTAGAGCAAAAAATCCAGTTCTTAGCCCTAACTAATGGCTTTGTTATCCAAGACCACCAGTTGGAAATCCGCGGTTTATGCACTAAGTGCCATAAGGCTAAAGACCTCTTGCAGAATAAGCCATGGAGTTAAAAAGTGATGATTTTTGATCAAAACCGATCGCAACCGACAAAGAGTAACCAAAGTTACGGTGCGGAGGCTGCAACTCGGTTTTGGACAAAAATGGTGCTTTTTGGCCCATAGAGTTATTTTGCAAGCGGTCTTAAGTTAAGCCATGCATAAAATTGATATTGGACTGATGACAAACGGGTTAATTTATGTCAAAAAAGACCCCGGCGGAATAGCCGAGGTCAGCGGAAGCCTCACACTTCCATTTTTAGCATAAGCCGCTTAAGCAGTTTTTGCAATATTCTTATGCACGCGTTTTGTACTTTGGCGAGTTAATCGGGTAGTTGTCCAGGTGTGTTGTAAGCTGACAATGATAAGCCCCAGCAGCATGCCACCCAGCACATCCAGGGGCGAATGAACCCCAAGGTAGATGCGTGATAAAGCCACCATACCTATTGCTACAGGAACCGTCCAATAATAACGCCTGGGTAGGTAGGGTAATAGCGTCAAACCAAGTACCGTAACCATAGTAGTGTGCCCGGACGGGAAGCCATAGCCACTAGCAAGCGGATCCCTAGGATTTATTCCATCTAGTAAACCAGCGGGACGAGACTGAGCAATAAACAGTTTGATAGATCGTACGGCTATAAAGGTAACCAACCCGTTTACAAATAACTTTATCGCCAAGACATGTAACCTTTGTAGCCAGGCTATCACGACAGCTGTTATAGCTATCCAGCTACTACCCAGCGTCGTGACTATTAAGAATAGTGGCGTTAGGGAGTATGGCCAGCCATAAATTGCCTCTAACAGACTGCTATTCCAGCCAGTTAGGATATGTTTGTGAGCTTCGGCGGCGGCCATAACGAACATGATGACGCCGCTCAGGGCAATTAAGGCGTGTACTCTGGGCGTAAAGTGTATCATTGGCGTGGATTTATTGGTCCGCATAATGATCTAGTATACGACAAAGTGCTTGCGGTTGAGCACGATTCACGGTATTCGTATCACGCCGGCTGTTGCAGAGTTTTATGATTACAAAACGGGCTAGATCGATGTACGAATCGCCCATGGCAGACACTAATCCCGCCTCACGCTAGCTTGCTCGCCATCGCTCCAGCTTGGGCACTTGCTTTGCAGCCAGGTTAGCTATAAAGCCGGGCCAATGTTTTTGTTTGAGGGCTTGTACCACTGTTGCCTGCATTTCGGTCACTGTTAGATATGGGTCTTTGAACTGGCCGTTTTCATAACAAAGGTTGCAGTACTTTTCGGTTTTGCTGTCATCGCTTTCACTCCCCTTATTGATGTCATTTAGGGGCATGCTGCAGCTTTGACATACTTGTTTAGCCATATTAACGCTCCTGGTTACGATTATACCCGACTTACGCACTTTTGTGCAGATAACAGAGTCTATCTGAGTAAGGCGAGAACTTTCAGATTTCTGGAGGGGTAGTCATAGCTACATCGACAGAAAGATGGAAGTTTGTAGCCACTCAGGGAGGGTATGAAACTGTAGAAAGATGCGAAAGTCCTATATAGTGATACAGTAAGGTAAAAGGAGAAAGCAGGCGTGGCAGAAGACAATGAATCACCCCTGGGTGGACCATTGGAGCTTCCTGGAGGTGTGCCGCCTATTAAGCGCTCGTCTTACAAACTGCCAACTGGTCATGGTCGCCGTAAAAAGTTGGTTATTGGTTTAGTGATCGTAGTTCTAGGGGGACTGGGCTTCGGTGGCTGGAAGGTTTTGCAGAAACATAGTCAGTCGCAAACTACGACCAATAAGCAGCCGGCCGAAACCAAGCAAGCTACGACTAAATCCAGCGATGTGCCCACAACAAGCGAGCTCAAGAGCTTTAAGAGTATAGATTTAGGTCTAGAGTTGGCATATCCCAACACTTGGACGGTTAACGAAACGGCCGGCGGTGTACGCCTAACGTCACCCGACTTTAGCTATCCGACGACCAACAAAGGCAATGCAGATGGTAATTTTCGGGTTTATATCCGCAAGGGTGCTCGTGGAATCGACAGTACATACATTGGCCGCGGCGTCGCCATTAAGCCATCCGAAAAGCTCATATACGATCAGCCTGCGGCTGACCAGCGCAAAGATACATTGGTATCGTTTTTTGGCCTTGATACGCCCGATTACTTCGCTTACTTTTTCGTGGCTGGTAACTTTGAGCTTAAGCCAGGTGATACCCTTGGACCAGATTATGGCAAAGAGCCCGAAACTTTTATCGTGGCAGGTGGTTACTCAGCTACTAGCATGACGGATGACCTGGAAACCAATAAAGTCCCACTTGGCACGTTTGTGCAAACCAATGCCTATAAGCAAGCGATAGGTATTATCAAATCTCTTAAACTTCAGTAGATCCCTTTTGCTAATTTGGTCTGCATGGCAACAGATTTGAGAAATAATCCCTTATGACTATAGCAAATCATCGTTGACCGACAGGAAAATACCACTAATTTTGCCGCTATCGTTAAAGCTAAACGAGACTACGTAGTTGTTGGCAGCTTTGCCAACCAAAGCCGTCGTAGGAAAGTACTGCTTGTAGTCGCCGCTTTGGTATTCGCTCAGTGTTGCTGCTGGCAAAGCAAAGTTCCAGGGGTCAGTCGCGCTATCAAGATATTTGAGATCGCTAATGGCCTGGGTGGGAGTACGATCACCCACGCCCTCGGACGCCGCAATAATGACTTTGACGGTCGAAGCCATGTAGCCCTCTAACGCGGCTGTATTGCCAGAGGTAATGGCTGCCTTGATGTTATCCAGAACCTCGGCACTGGGTGCCTTGGCTGGGGTTGCATTGGTTGTATCTTTTTTGGCTTTTTCATCGGCCAAGTCCTTTTCGAGCTTGGTAACTTTTTGGTTGAGCTCCGTAATCTGCGCGGACTGTTGCTTGATTTGTTTCTTGGCATCTTTGTCACGCCACCAGTAGGCACCGTATGCCGCACCAGCAATCAACACAAGCGCTAATAACATCACAGCCCATGGCTGGCTGGGTTTGGGGCTGACATGCACTTTGCTAATCTTTGGCTGTTCCTCTGTTGGTTCTGTTGGTTCCATATGTCAAATACTTCTTTTTGTTACTCTTTGAGAGTTCTATAGCCCAGGATACACCATTCGCTTTGTTCCTTCAGCAAGTCTACCTGAAATGTGGTATTGGGTAAGAGCGGCCCGACTTCACCACTTATCCGAGCTTGGTTGTTGGCCACATTGGCGGTAGTGTAAGTTATATCCGACAGATCAATTGTAAAAAAATTACTCTCTTCTAACCCAGATGTGAACTTCTCTAGTGTTGTAATCTCCTTGAACCGCTGGCAAGTTGTTTTATATGCTTCTTCTGTTTTCTTGGCGTATACCAGTTTGAAGTGATCTTTGGCGACTCGTTTGGCAGCTGCTTTGTCATCTTCTGTGGAGACTTTTTGCTCGTTTTCGGTGCTCGCACTAGGCGTAGTAGTTGTGCTTTGCTTACTTTTGTTTTGATTTTGGTAAACCATGTATCCCACTGCGGCAACGATAGCTGCCACCACAACTACGGCAACAATAACAAGGTGTGCTGCGCCGTTTTGATTTAACTTTTTCATTTGTTGGTGCTCTGTTTATAAACTATCCGCAACTATACTACCCTCGCGTGGTAAATGCAATAATGCGCTTATGCTTAGTAAGCAAGCCGTGTCAAGGTAAACAAAAAAGGGCCCTTGCGGGTCCTCTTTTGTTCGTAACTTCCTCTGCCGAAGCGGATTGGTTACTGAATCACCTCACGATGATCTATACACCAATATAGGCTCTTCCGAAATACTTGTCAACAATATAATAATGCCCTGTAGATGCTTGTGTTTTGGTTACAGATATTGTGTTGTGTATAAACCGTGGATAATGCTGTGTATAATTGCTCAGGCTCCGTTGCCAAGCGGCGGGTATGATTTGCCATACAGGTCGGGACAAGCACGACCAAAACCATTCACATTAGGGATTTTTAACCCGTAGGCTATACTGAAGTTTAGATCTATTGTTCCAAGCTATTTTCAATTATGGGCTGCGCAACCACAGAAGCGGCTAGTGCCCCGAAAGCCAGTTCTGTGGGACTGGAAAGAGGCATCATGCACTTGTTTACATTATCTATCAAGCGTAAGCAAGATGTCTCTATTTTACGCTTAGTGTATTTTGTGGGCCCGGGGCTATAGGGTGCGGGTTTGGCCGATGGCGTTGGTGTTGAAGTCCACAAACTGTGCGTAGTACTGCCAGGCGGCTTGTTGGGCAGCATTGAGCTTCCCTGCACTGTCGACCCACTTCTTGACGATAGATTCTTTGACACTCACCTTTTGGCCAATTTCGAGTGCGGGTGAGCCAGCTTCTTGGGTTAGATTGGTCTCGGCAAAGATGATTTTGGCTTGGCTGATGGAAACCTTGTTTTTGTGGCCGTAGGTTTGGACGGCTTTGCGAGCAATTTTAGTGTACGAATCGCCGGCTTGGGCAACGTAATTATATTCTACTGATGGTCCGGTTGTGCTGGTGGCAGCAGCAACACGGCCATCGTCATCATGGTCGTGGGCCAGTACCGGTGCCGCAACTAGTATACCCAGGGCACCTGCGATTATACCTGCGGTGATGATTGAGGTGGTTAGTGAATAAATGAACTTACGCATATACCCTCCTGCCCCACCACAATTTTTTATTATTACCATACTTATTGTAGCAATATTTAAACAACTTATGCAAAAAGCAAAATTTCGATGCCCGCTGCGGGCAAACTGTAGCAAACTATTTTTGCAAGCAGAAGCTGTGTGTCTCTATTTTACGCTATCGCGTAAAATAGAGACACGAAAGTGACGACCCAAGAAGAGTGGGTTAATGCTATGTGTGAGCTTTGTTAGCCGCACCACCATATAACATATTCACCATTATTGCCGGTTAAAGACGACGGCTTATAGCAGGTTGCGTTTGGTTCTAGAATTTGGGCTTTTGCTATCAAAAGTACCAAGCTTTGGTTTGCATGCCAGCAGACTTGGGAAAGAACATACTTGTCATAATTCTGGCTTACAGGGTCAACATGAAGTGGTACAATACGGATATAAACAGGCGGGTTATATGCAGTTTTTTGCGCATCATGTTGTAGAGCACACACTCAATATGAACTTACCATCTGTTTTGGGATTATTGGTGGCTTTGATAATACTAGCAATAAGTGTACCAAGAGGTGGCAAATGAAGGTTGATTTGCAAGCCGATAACAAACAAGTAACAGCCCTGGCTAAAGCCGAAGTGAGCGGCCCAAATGTTTCGGGTAGTGCCGACTTTACCGAGTATGATGTAGACGGTTGGAAGTATGTGCACATACGTTTAAGGCTGCAAGGTGATCCTCAAACCCTAAAGGCTGGCAAGCATGCCGTACATATCCATGAAAAGGGCGACTGCGAGTGCGATGGCTTTAAGTGCGCTGGTGGGCATTTTGACCCAGGTCCCGCCGGCAATAGCGACCCTGATGCCAATCATGGCTACCACGCTGGAGATCTACCAAGTATTACTGTTAACGAAAAAGGTGAGGGTGAGCTGGAAACTATAACTAGCCGCGTCACTTTATCTGATGGGCCAGTCTCTATTTTGCAGCCAGAGGAAGGCACTTCGCTTATGGTGCACGCCAATACTGACCCATATGAACCAGGCGAATCAGGCTCCGGCCACAGCGGCGGCCCCCGCCTAGCCTGCGGCCGCATCGAGAAGGTTTAAACTTTGTAACAACCCTAGTGTCACGGCTATAATGGTTACCAATGCAATGGCACGCAAAAACAATTGAGCAAACATACCAGGAACTTGTATCGTCCGATAAAGGTCTGGCAGTTCATGAGGTACGTAAACGACTCAAGCATTACGGGCAGAACCGCCCTATGCTTAAAAAAGACCCTTTTTGGAAACTTATCATTGAGCCGTTCCGTAGTCTTTTTGTGGGAGTATTGATAGTTGCCGGGGTAGTTAGTGCTCTTACCCACGAAACGCTTGATAGCGTTATTATCCTTACCATCATATCGATTAATGCTGCCATTTTTTATACCCAACAATATGCGACCAACCGTGTGCTAAGGAGCCTTAAAAAGAAAAGTGTCCAAAAGGTACATGTGCTTAGGGATAGTAAAAGGAAGACTGTGTCTTCGTTAAAATTAGTACCCGGTGATATTATTTTTCTGACCGAAGGTGAGCGTGTGCCTGCTGACGCCCGGCTGGTGCTGGTTGATAATTTGCAGCTTGATGAGTCCGCCCTTACCGGCGAGTCATTGCCGGTTTACAAAACCGTCTCGACATTGGGCAGTGACACGCCGATTTACGAACGCCATAACATGGTCTTACAGGGAACCTATATCTTAGCTGGGCGTGGTCGGGCAATGGTGGTCGAAACGGGGCCGCGTACCGAGTTTGGCCTTATTGCCAGGTTGGCGAGCCAGACGGATGAAAAAAGCCCGGTGCAACAAAAAATAGACCACATTGTTGCCAGGCTTATACAAGTGCTGGTGGTTGTCGCTATTTTGGTTTTTGTGCTTAGCCTTATCCGTGGACTCCCTGTTGCCGAGGCACTGCGTTTTGTGTTGGCAATGTCCGTGTCGGTCGTACCAGAAGGACTACCGGTGGCGTTGACAATTATTGTAGTACTCGGCATGCGCCGCATGGCAAAACATAAGGCTTTGGTGCGCTCGTTTAAAGCCATTGAGGACATCGGCCTCATTACCACCATTGCTACCGACAAAACAGGCACCCTTACCAAAAACCATCTGCGAGTTGTGGATAGTTGGTCACCAGCTGGCAATGCCATAGACAAATTTGTAGCCCGAACCATTGATCCAAACGAAAGCTCGATTGACCCGCTTGACACAGCCCTTAAAGAACACGTTGGGCATATGCATAAAACGGGCTTTAAGCAGTTTTACCCATTTAATCCTTCTCTGAGAGTTAGCGGTGCTTATTATGATGATGAGCACATGCTCTATTTGAAAGGACTGCCAGAGCATGTTCTAGCCGGTTCACATATAAATCATACTGACAGGCAAAAGGCCGAAAGCATTATGCATGCCTTCGCCTCCAAGGGCTACCGCGTAATAGCTATAGCCCGGCAGAAACTTCGTGTCAGCCCTAAAGATCTGAATGCCATCCAGCGGTCAAAGCATGAATTTTTGGGTTTTGTGGCCTGTGCCGATGAGCTCCGCCCAGAAGCAAAAAGCGCCATTGAGGCAGTTCAAGCAGCTGGTATTAAAGTTAAGCTCATAACCGGCGATCATTTTGAGACAGCTTATCATATAGGCAGTCAGATTGGCCTCGTTTCCCACCGTAATCAGATTGTTGTTGGCAGTGAATTACCCAAAAGCACCGCTGCCCTTGCTGCTGTCATCCGGCAAAAGACAGTGTTTGCCCGTATTCTGCCAGAAGATAAGTTCCGTATTTTACAGGCGCTCAAAACTACCGACATCACGGCTATGACCGGCGATGGTGTCAATGACGTGCCGGCTTTGGCAGATGCACACGTTGGAATTGCCATGGGGTCGGGAAGCGATATTGCCAAAGATGCCGCGAACATTGTGTTGTTAAATGATAACTTTGCCACAATTATTAAAGCTCTCAGTGAGGGCAGAAAGATATTCGACAACATCCGCCGTATGTTGTTTTACCTGCTGTCCACTTCGCTTGGTGAGATTTTTACTATGATTGGTGCACTTTTATTAGGCCTGCCATTGCCAGTAACAGCTATTCAAATACTTTGGATCAACCTTGTTACCGACACTGCTTTGGTATTACCGCTGGGGCTAGAACCGGCCGAAAAAGACCACATGACGCAGCCACCTCGCAAGCCGAAGGACCCCTTGCTGAGCCGCATGCTCCTTATTCGTATGATTTTGGTAGCTGGTACCATGGCTTTGGTGACCCTTATTATTGTGAAAACGCTGCGAGACAAAGGCTACACTACGCCCTACATCCAAACGGTAGCTTTTATGGCCCTTATTGCGGCTCAGTGGATGAATGCTTTTAATGCTCGAAGCGAACGGGAATCAATTTTTACCCGCTTGCGACGTGCCAACTACGGTTTTGCCGTAGGTTTAACGGTGGCAATTATTTTGCAATTCTTGGTTATGTTTGGCCCGCTTCGCGAGGTTTTTGGCATTCAACAAGTTGACACAAGTATATTGGCCGTAAGCACGCTGGGCATAATGCTGGCTGTTTTGTTTGTGGTAGAAACGCAAAAATTTGTCTTGAGGCATTTGCCATCAAGCACAGAGGTTTTATAGCCACTTAATTGCCAGTTTGGTGGGGCTGGGACGTATCTGCGGACGAGTCCGCGTCACAGGTAATTTTCTTGGCCTCAGCAGGTGAAATAAGATAACTAACCACGTAGAAGTGCGTCTCCGGCAATCTGTACATGCCAAATTGGTTCACTCAATTGCTCACTCTTATGGTGCAGGTATAGCCATTCCAATACAAAATGACCAGATTGTGATTAATGGTTGGTGAGGCTAAAAACTAGCTTTCTTTGGTTAAAGCATATCCATAGATATGCTGCAGACAAAAAAGTAGTTTTTTGACCATCAAACATAGTCAGAAATGGTCATTTTGTACTGGGAGGGCTATAGGCCAGTTTCATAATTGTTTCTTAGTATACAATACTTCTAGTCAGCCCAGATACAACTTGTTACAATACAGACCGTTCATAACCTTAATGGCGAGTGGCCAAGTGGTAAGGCGCCTGATTCTGGATCAGGAGATCGAAGGTTCGAATCCTTCCTCGCCAGCCAATTAGTGTTTAACAGAGATAGACCGTATTGCTATACAACGGTCTTTTTTTGTAAAGACCCATTGATAAAGGTGCTTGTTTCGAATCCTATTTTACCCATTGGTTTTCAGAACGAAACTCGACTTGTTCGTAAATAGCATATGGTTTTTTATAATATTTTGCCCACTCTTTATCACCATATGAAAAGTGCCACCACTCACCGTCAAATGGTGCAAAGCCAACTTTCAGCATGAGACTGCGGAGCAACTGTCTGTTCTTTTGTGCTGCCTTGTTAATAAACGGTGAAAAAATAAATGAGTCGTTTGTAAATACCCAAATACCCGTACCCATATTTATAGGTTTACCAGATTTAACAATTTGAATATCAATTGCTCCACCAGTGGGGTGACCCGCTATTTCTGGCACAGCTATTAAGCGGTGAACAGCTTCTAGCAACTCGCTACCTGTATATTGTTTTTCAAGCTTCCTTTTATATTTTAGAAATAGCCTTTGCTGTATGCTGAGCGCTCTATATCCATATACAACCTGAAGTTGTAAATCAGGGTTGTATTCTGCCAAAAGCTTAGCAGCTTGTTTAAGCTTACTGGCAACTTTTTTTCTCACATATATCAGGTCTCCTGTGTATGCCCACATGTCTTTGTTGATGGGTTTGGTGACTAGGTTAGGCCGGGCCTTAATCGGCACTAGCTCTTCTTGTATAGGCCGAACAGGCACGCCAACTAAGTCAGCGTACCTCAGCATTTTATCTTCTAGTAATTGATAGACAGCCTGCTTGTTCATGACAATGCAAGTTCTCCATCGTATAGAACTGAAACCTTACCGGCAATATTTGAAGCTACCACTTTGCCAGTTTCACTATCAAATGCAGCCTCGGTAGTGATTCTTTTGCCAGATGGCTGAATAACTTCAAGCCTCTGGTTCTGCTTTGCCTGCATGCTAGACTTTCTGGGCTACGTAGACAACTCTCCTGAATTCTAAATCTTAAACGAACACTAGCCCATTTAACTTGTTAATCTCACTGTAGAATACCTCGTTTGGCGTGGCATAGTCCAGACACTTTATTCCAGGGAGACACCCTGGAATACTGGAATAAATAAGAGCTCCCTCATGGTCTTTTGCAACAAAGAGGACGTTCCTCTGTAGGTGTCGATTGCTGCATATTTATATCTGCTCCGGCGACATTCTCACTTCAAGAACACGAAAAACTACGCGCCAGGCAGATTTGCTGTTCTCATTTCGCACATC
>Ga0163150_10000510_pt1 | contig 72662 bp, 55 predicted proteins | sample OliLakLV19P2IB_FD_148628 | JGI IMG/M metagenome (GOLD analysis project Ga0163150, IMG submission 148628) | Freshwater microbial mat bacterial communities from Lake Vanda, McMurdo Dry Valleys, Antarctica - Oligotrophic Lake LV.19.P2.IB | ecosystem: Environmental > Aquatic > Freshwater > Lake >... | reverse complement strand
GATACAGCCATGCCATGAGACCCTCGATTGAATCCGAGTGTCCCTTGTCATAATCCACCTACCCGAAATTCACCAAGATCAACTTCCGTCGGCTAAAGAGTTACGCAAAGAAGAATACGGTGGCCGTTCTGCTGAGAGAGGAGCGGCCAAATCCTGAAAAGGTACTGGTGGAACGAGCCGAGCAGAATCGGGACCGGCTGATGGAAGAGTTTCCACAATCACAGGAGCACTTCATCCAGATTTTCGCCGACGACAGCGCCGTGATCGGCGGGCGGAGTGCAGCGTCGCTCATGGGCAAACTGTCACTTGACGGAATCACCGATATTCTTGTGGACATCAGTGCTCTCTCGATTGGAATTGCTTTCCCCATCATCAAACACTTCATGGAAGTGCTCGCGCAGGAAGCTCGGCAGGTTCCCAACTTGCACGTGCTTTCTTGCGACAGTCCGGCGATTGATCGGACCATCCGTTCGCGCCCGTCGGATCGAGTTGCGCCCATTCTAGGATTTCACGGCGGCTGGGGCCTGGACGAGAAGTCACGCGCTGCGATTCTGTGGATGCCCCAGCTTAGCCCAGGCAAGAGTGCCGTGCTTGGTCGCATTTTTCAGTTCCTGAGAAATGATCAACCTGACACTGTGGTTTGCCCGATATTGCCTTTCCCGTCGTCTCGTCCCCGGCTATCGGATGAGCTGCTGGAGGAATATGCCGACGAACTCCAGGGGGCATGGTCGGTTGACGTTCGCGACCTCGTTTACGCTGACGAGAAAAGCCCTTTGGACCTGTATCGGACCATTCTGCGAATCGACGATGCCCGACGGCGTGTTTTCACAAGCGTTGGGGGATCGCAGATCATTCTTTCCCCCTTGGGGAGCAAGGCGCTCTCGCTTGGTGCATTGATGGCTGCTCTTGAACGCAACTTCACCATTTTGCACGTCGAAGCGATGGGGTACACTATGGAAAACGGACAGGGAGAGCCCCCGCCAGGCTCCGAGGAATTGGTTCACATTTGGCTTCACGGGGAATCCTACGGAAAAGACGGTGCTACGGAGGGCCCGGAAAAATGACCAAGAAATCTACGAAGTTCCGAAAGCGAATGCGTCCGACCGCGATTGGAACGGGACTCGTTGCTTTGGATGAAGTTCTAAGTGCGGATCGGACTGCGCCCGTTCGCCGTTGGGCCGGGGGAACATGCGGCAATGTGCTCATCGCACTTAAATACCTCGGTTGGAATTCAAAACCGGTTGCCCGCTTGGGTACTGGCCAAGCGGCAGAACTTCTCTTGGCGGATTTACGTCGCTGGCACGTTTCCGAACATTTTGTTCGTGTCGAAGATGATGGGAGCACCCCCATCATCGTGCAACGCATTTCTAAGGATGCGAAGGGAAATCCGAAACACTCTTTCTCATGGCGCTGTACCGGTTGTGGCGCTCCCTTTCCGGGCTACAAGCCTGAACTAGCCACCGTTGCCGAGCAAATTGCTCCGAAGATAAAGAAATCGCAGTTATTCTTTTTCGATCGCGTTTCGGCAGGAGCACTGGTCCTTGCGCGCGCTGCGGCGGATGCCGGCGCATTGGTTGTATTCGAGCCAAGCGGCATCGGAAACCCGTTATTGTTCGGACAGGCTTGGGAAGTCGCGCACGTCGTTAAATATTCCCACGAGCGATTAAGCGATTTTCCTGAGATGAACGTGGAAACGAGCCCTCGCTTGGTCATCGAAACGCTTGGCGATGCTGGACTCAGATACCGCTGGCGAAAGAAAGGGCAGCGTACCGGAAAGTGGGTAGACTCGAAGGCTTTACTGATTCACGAACTGAGAGATACCGCCGGTGCCGGCGACTGGTGCACGGCTGGAGTTCTTTCGAAGATCGCAAATCATGGCTTCAGAGAATTCTCTGCATTGTCTGACCAGCAACTCGCTGACGCAATTCGGTATGGACAAGCCTTGGCTTCATGGTGCTGTCGCTTCGAAGGCGCTCGCGGCGGAATGTATGCGGTTACCAAGCAGCAATTCACAGTACAAGTCGATGGGATTCTTGCAGGGACGGCGAACGTCGTTCCGATAAGGTCGAACCCCACTACTGCCGAAACGGACGCCAATACATTTTGTCGTATTTGCGAACATTCCACGGGAGAAACAAAGGTGAGGAAATCGCGTTAAGAACTAACCACGGGCAGAGAATGGCGTAGAAACGGCTTGAACGTTGACCGAAATCACGTTCTGCGAGTTAAGCATCGCTTCAGACGCATTTGACCCGATTCGCTTGGCCATTGAAAGGACTTCTGCGGCGCCACATCAGCGCCTTCAGATGCGACATCATTCAGCACAATCGATTCCGCAACTCAGCTGCCGCACAGCGGCCTCCCGAGCCCTGGACGCCAGCCAAGAAATGCTCAATAGACGTCCTATCGCCCCGGCGGGACCGGCTCGACCCAACGGCCGGTCGAAATTGCGTCGGTCCGGCACTTTGACGGGATTATCGATGCTTGCCAGATTGCTTCGGTGAAATCGACCGAAGGTGCGTCGCGCGGGTTTGTCGGATCCTGACGAACCAATGCGCCTAGATTCGGGCTCGTCTATCACCGCGCGATCGCCTTGTAAAGCAAGTAGGTGGCAGTTACATCACCCAGCGCCTCATGGGCATTGGCAGCATGAAATGGAACACGAAAGTATTCGCACAAAGTCGCCAGCTTTAAGTTTGAAGGCGTCTCCAGCTCTGGGTGCTCGGAGAAAAACCATTGCGCGCGTTGCAGCGTGCAGAGAACTTGAAACCGAGCCGGCAAGAAGATCTTAAGTCGCTCGTACCAAGCCTGGAGAAATGGGCCGTCGAACGCCGCGTTGTGCGCGACAAGCTGCGCGACCGGATACGCGGCGCCACTACTCGATAATGCCATGTGTCCAGGATAGCGACTCAGGAACTGTGCGAAGTCTCGCGCCGCCTGCTCGGGTTCAACTGCCAATCTCGCCCAGCTTCCGCGGCTGTAGTGGTTCTTGCGAAGGCTCTGCTTCGTCGCGCGGGATTCCGGAAAGCGAATCTTCATCTCGATCGCTTCCACCGCTTCGAGATCGGAATTCATAGCAATTGCCGCAAGTTGGATGATCGGATTTCGGGCAGGGTTTAACCCACCGGTCTCCAGGTCAAAGAACACGAGGTAACGCTCTCCCGGCACCTCACAAGATTTCGCCATAGGCCTCCTTGGTTTCAACCACTGTTATGCAACGTAATCCGCGAGCCGTGTCATATCAGTGAAGAAGGCCCTGAAGAACGCGGCTCGGTGGTTGGTTCCTAATGTGGACCATTCACCGAGAGGTGGTCGTGCGTGAACGGTTTTCTTTAACCAAGAAATCGAGGTGCCTTATGGCAGATCGACCCGTTCATGAAATCCGATTGGGCAGAGTGAAGGCCGCTATCTGGCGAAACGAGGGCGATTACGGCATACGTCACAACGTGACGTTTGTCCGGATCTTCAAGACTGAAACCGGCTGGGAAACCAGTACGTCGTTCGGTCGCGATGATCTTCCCTTGGTCGAGAAGGTGGCCGATATGGCTCACCTGTGGATCTACGAGCACGCAGAGCGTGATTCGTCGGACTCAGAAGAAAGCGAGCAGCCGCAAGGGGCTCGTGATGGCAAACGGGCTGCGGCACGTTAGTCCATGGTTTCTGAGTGCGAGAGAGGTTCTTTTCAAGGTTCACGCCACCACCACCTCTCTCTGTTCTTTTAACGCCTGCAATCTTGGGTAGACGGAGATACGCACAGGCTCCGCCATGCGGCCGCACGTTCGTGCAGCAAGGCGGAGGTCTGTGGCGTGCAAACTACAGGTTTTCTTTTTTTCTCCGTCAGCGGCACTTCTCAGCCTATCACGGCGTCAAGGTCCGCTCGTGCTCCTTCATTGTTTGAAGGTGGCACTCGCTGCTGCTTTGGCCTTTGGCCAAAGACTCCACCTTGACTTGCCGTGCTACGGCCGTTCGAGCCGCCGACGGGCCATTTCTAAACCCCTTAACGGGCGACAGTCAGTCGGCTTCGCCCCAGGAGGAACCATCATGAATCGAGATGAAGCATTGAAGCAAAGCGACGAAGCGCTCAATGACCTCGCAGAAGCCCTGAAGCAGGGAAAGAGCGAGTCATTGGTCCGGTACTTGGACATGCTGTCCAGATTTCACCGGTACTCGTTTGGAAACTGCATGCTGATCGCCCTGCAGCGGCCGGACGCGACTCTGGTCGCTGGATTTAATCGATGGAAACGCCTTGGTCGCTGGGTCAAGAAGGGCGAATCGGGCATTGCCATCCTCGCGCCGCTACTGGTCCGTAGGAAGGACAGTTCCGAGGAGCGCGACGACGGCGAAGAACTCGCGGGCCGGGAGGCCCGGGCACTTCGCGGATTTCGCGTCGTGCATGTCTTTGACGCGAGTCAGACGGAAGGCAAAGAACTTGCCGAGCTCGGGTCCATTCGGGGCGACCCGGGAGAGCGGACTACGCAAATCGAGGAGTTGATTCGCGCCAAGGGGATCGAACTCTCGTTCGAGGATTCGTTGAGCGGTGCGCTCGGGGTATCCGAGGGCGGCAAGATCTCGGTCTTGTCCTCGCTCTCGCCGGCCCAGATGTTCTCGACACTTGTGCATGAGCTGGCCCACGAGCTACTTCATCGTGGGGTTCGCAGACAGGAGACGACCAAGGTCATTCGCGAGACCGAAGCGGAAGCCGTCGCCTATGTGGTTACGCGGGCAGCCGGGCTTGAATGCTCGACTAAGTCCGCGGACTACATCCAGCTCTGGAGCGGGGACATAGCGATCCTCACTCAGTCGCTGGAACATATCCGCGACGTGGCTTCGAGCATCATTTCCGAATTGGAGACCCCCGTCTCCACGGAGATTGCCAGTGTTGCCTAGCGGTCGCTCTTGGACCGCGGTTCCTCTCGTAACGGTCGACAAATTGGTCGTGCGCTCGTCGATCACCACTCGACCTGGCGCATAGCATTCGGCTTATGTGTTCCACAATCGGTGCAATTTCAGATGCCCGCCGAGCGCGGGTATTCTCACCTTTGTTAATGAACGAAAGGAAATTGTTATGGAACGAGTGATTCCAGTTCCCGGGGACCTGATCCTCGTGGACAAAAGCGAGTGGTACGGGCTCAAAGACGGTGAACTCCTACGGGTCTGCGAGCAGACCGGCTGGGGAATTCCAGGGCGCGACATCTTTGTGGCTCCCAGGCATCAAGTCCGCAGCTTTTGGGGACCTGCCATTGGCCCCCCGGATGGCACGACGCCTGAGAGGATAAGTACCTCAGGCGGACCATTTAAGACGGTCACTTTGCGACTCATCAAGGGGCTTGTCCAAATTGGGACACAGCTCGACGAGTTCTGGCATTGGCTCGACCGCCCACGTTCGGGCGGGGGCGTCGATTATCAGCGCGAAGTGGCCTTATGGCGCCTTCCCCTTTTGCCGGATGGCAGTTGGCTCGATCCCGAAATGGACGAGATACGTCTGGCGCCCGAGGGAACTTTAGGGCCGATTCGTTTGGGCTGTCTTTATTGTGATCGAGCTGATTTCGACGGCGTTTTTGCGCTTCCAAGCGACTGGAGCGACATTCAAGCGGTTCAATCGCTTGAAGAGGCTTCGAGGCAGGTCGAGGAAAGCGACTGTGATTCACAGAGCGTCCTTGATTGGGAAACGCATCTTGGCGTTTGCCCAACGTGTCAGGTCATTTTTTGCGGTCCCCCGCCGAAGGCAGGTGGAGCATGAACGTGCTTTCCCATTTGCGGCGGAAAAACGACCGTCGCTGCTGCGCGTCGATCGGGACAATCGCCACGCGATGACGTCTGGAGAAACATTTCGATAGGACGATCATCGCAGGGGCCATCGTCGCCGACCTAAACGCGGCTGACCTGGCTCGATAGGATTTTGCTGAGGTTTTCGGTTTGCACGCCACGAGACCTCAGTTTCTTTTGGCTCAATTGATTTGCACAGGGCCGCCTCACCTCGTGGCGCTTTGGCTGAGCACGACACTTGCAGCCTCTTGTCCGAAACACACATGGAACTTGCAGTGTTCGAGATGCTTCGCCCATCCGACCTACGAGCGGTCGGTCGTCTGAATCCGCATGTCGCTTTGATTGACCCGCTACGAACGGCACAGAACATTGCCTGGCTAGGCCGCACGGCGCTCTGCATTCGGCTTCAGCACGGGGCCAAGCCCTTGTGCCGCCGAATTATGCAACACGTATCGCCGGTCTATGCATATCACCGTCGAGGACCCAAAAACAATGAAGCATTTCGGCCCTACATCTATCATCCGCCAGCCAGGCACGAATCGCTTGCATCCGGGCTCATCGAACGAAACTTCGGGGGCACAGTTGCTCCTCGACTTTGACCGGCCAGCGACTCCGGAAACAATCGTGCCCCCCTCGATCAACGAGTCTCCCGAATCGCACTTTGCACTACGATTCGCTGCACTCTTGGAAATGGATCCAACGGCCACGTTCAACAATGGGGCAATTTCCAGATTGGCCCAAGAGATTTTTGGAAGCTCGGCGGGCTTTGCCCGCGATGCCTACGACGCGGCCGAGGCCGGTTTCAACATCTACTTGAACCGTGTCGGCTTGGACCTGAGCGATACTCCGTCCGCGATCAACCGACTGCTGACTGAGCAGGCTCGCCTTCCGCTTCAGGCGAGGCGCGACCAGAATCAGATCGACTTCCAGCAATTTAGCACCCCACCGGCCGAGGCTCTGGTGGTAGTGAATACGGCGGCACTCCGCGCCGGTATGGCCGTGCTCGAACCCAGCGCCGGAACTGGGAACATTGCAAGCTTGGCACGCCTCAGCGGCGCCCAAGTGGACACGAACGAGATCGACCCGCGTCGGCGTCGCCTATTGTTGCTGCAGGGATTCGAGCCCACGGCGCTCGACGCGGAACGTCTGGATAATCTCCTTCCGGCCGACAAGACTTACGATTGCGTTGTGATGAACCCCCCGTTTTCGGCCACGGGCGGTCGCGTCAGCGGTCATCGGACAGCGTTTGGGGCCAGGCACATCGAGCAGGCCCTATTGCGGCTTAAGCCCGGTGGTCGCTTGGTCGCCATTGTAGGACAGGGGATGGCGCTGGAGCGGCCCGCCTTTCGTAAATGGTGGGCCTCCATCGGTGAGCGTTATCGCGTGCGGGCCAACGTCGGCGTGGACGGAAACGAGTACGCCAAGTTTGGCACGACCTTTGACAACCAGATGATCGTCATCGACCACGATGGGCCGACCACGGACCGCGCGGCCATCATCACGGGAAGGGGGCTTTCCGTTCGCGCCACGTATGACCTATTAAAGGATTTATCCGAGGAGGATGTTTATGAGCGAGTTTGCAAACATGATCACACAGCGCGCGGCAGACCTACTGCGGCGGACGTTTCAGCAGGAAACGCCGCGCGAGGCAAATCCCCTGCTGGAGTTGATTGGCGTCCTCCTGGAGGACGGAGCCGGGGGCGTTATGCCCTCTTTGGTGACCACGGTGACGACCGAGCAGTGGCAGCGCTGGAACCAGCTGGCCCTGGAACGGCCGCAGGAACTAATCCTGACGATGACCGAAGTACTGGAACAGGAGAGGACGCAACTTCCGGCGGAACTAGGAGCGATGCAGAACTGGGCGGCTTGTCTTCTCTTGAGCACCATCGACCAGATGGAAATACTGTAGGCCAACTCGAAACCGCAATTGCGCCGCACGTTGTCGACATCGAGGAAGGGACGGTCTTTGCGGCCTATCGGGTCCAAAAAGCCGTGGTGCGAGGTGCGCACTCGCATCCGGCTAACGTCGTCGAATCCACCGCGATGGCTTGTGTCGAGCCTCCGGATGTTAATTATCGTCACTGCCTTCCGGCCGACACCATCGCCGAAGGTCGCGTCTCGAACCTGCAACTTGAAGACGTAGTCTACGCCGGTCAAGCGACCAGCGCGATTCTGCCCGACGGTTCGCGCAAGGGCCATTGGAATGGCGACGGCACGGGAATTGGGAAAGGGCGGGAGATTTATGCGTTCATTTACAATGAACTGGAGCAAGACCGCAGGAGGCACGTGCATATCTCGGCTTCCCACCAACTGTGCGCCGACGCCGAGCGAGATCGAGACGCCGTGGGGCTACCGCTTGCCATCCTTCATCAGGCCCGATTCAAGCCGAATGAGGTGATTCAGGCCGATTCAGGAGTCTTTTTTACCACCTATTCGATGCTCAGCACCGATTTTTCCGGTGAGCGTCCGCGGTTCAAGCAGTTGACCGACTGGCTAGGCGAAAGTTTCGACGGCGTGATCGCCTTTGACGAAGCTCATTTAATGAAAAACGCCGCCGCCACGCCGCATGGTGGCAAGGCCACCGTCGATCACGGCACGCTCCGCGGGAACATGGGGATCACACTGCAACGCCTTTTTCCCCAGGCTCGGGTGCGCTACTTCAGCGCAACCGGCGCTACCGAAGCTCGCCACATGGCGCCGTATGAACGGCTGGGGCTCTGGGGAGTCGGCGCTCCGTTTCCAGACTTTCCGGCGTTTCTGGTGGCGATGGAGCGGGGCGGCGTCGCCGCGATGGAAATGCTCTGCCGCGACCTCAAAAGCGTCGGCACGTACCTTTCACGTACGATCAGTTACGGACCGACGCGCCGGCCCGGTGGAAGCATCGTCCCTAACAGCGCCGTCGAGTACGAACCACTCTTGCATCGGCTCTCAGCCGATGAACGGTGGAAGTACGACCAGATCGCTGATCTTTGGTCGAAGCTGCTCGTGGCGTTCGAGTCGGCTGAGCAAAACGCTCGCCAGGGCCGCAACGCCAACCGCTATGCCCAGTTCTATTCCGCGCAGCAGCGGTTCTTCTTGCAACTGATGATGGCGTACACGTTGCCCGACGTGATTCCAGCCATCGAACAGGACCTTCAACAAGGGCGTTCGATCGTGTTGAGTCTCTTCAATACGGGTGAAGCCCAAGCCGACCGCAAGGTCCGAGATGCCCGGGTGGAGGGACTGGAATTATCGGAGCTTGACGCCACACCACGAGAAATGATCGTGCAGCTTATTGAAAAGCAGTTTCCCTTGTATCAGCACCAGGAGCAGACCGATCCAGTAACCGGCAACGTCGTCCGCGTTCGCATCGAGGACGCGGCCGGCAATCCGGAGATCAATCGCGAAAACCAGCGCCGGCAGCAGCAGTTGCTCGACCGGGTGGCCGACCTCGATTTCCCCCAAAACCCACTGGACGCGCTAATCGCTCGCTTCGGCGTCGACACTGTGGCCGAAATCAGCGGCCGCATGCACCGTTTCGAGAACGGCAAGTATGTCCGCCGCAAACTCAAGGGCGTGGCCCCCCGTCAGCTCAACGAATACGAGACCCGCTTGTTTCAGCAGGGCCGGAAACGCATTGCCGTCATCTCGGGGGCCGGCTCGACGGGGATCAGCGTGCATGCGGACGTGGCGGCCAAGAACCAAGAGCGACGTGTCTTCTATGCCTTCCAGTTGTCCTGGTCCGCGGACCAACAGATGCAGGCCTTTGGCCGCGTTCATCGCTCGAATCAAAGTTCGGCGCCCGTTATTCGGCTAGTGCTCTTGGACTTGGCCGGTCAAAAGCGGTTGGTCAATGCTGTCTCCAAGCGGTTGGCAGCGCTCGGCGCATTGACCAAGGGGGAGCGTCATTCGTTGTCGAACGATCTGTTTCGACCCGAAGATGTAACTGACGAATACGGCAAGGCGGCACTCGCACGATTGTACCGACACATTCAATCGCGACAGCACGCCGAGGATGGAATCGGCATGCGCATTTTGGAACGGATGGGTGTTCTCAACAAGGAGAAGACCGCCGTTCGTGAGAACTACGCCAGCAACGTCGAGCAGTTCCTGAACCGCATCATGGTCCTGCACGTCGAGATGCAAAACCGAATCTTCGAGCTTTTTCATGAGCGATACGTAGAGGCGGTCGAGGCGGCCAAGCGTCAGAGCGCATTCGATTTCGGCGTGGAGGAAATTCGGGCTCGCAACCTGCGGCGAGTCTCCGAGCCGGAAACGCTCTTTGTGGATCAGGCCTCGGGTGCCCGCACAATGTTGCACGAATTGGAGGGTGAAGTCGACGTCGTGCGTCACACCTTCGAGTCCGTCGCCCCAGGGGCAAGACTAGGATTCTTTCGTAACCGGCAGAGCCGCCGAATTTACGCGGCTTCAGAACACTGGGATGTGGAGCGAAACGAGGTTCAATTGACGGCCGTAAAAGGTTCGCGCCGAGCGCTCGAAGCACACGAATTGCACGAAAAACATGAACCTGTTTTGATCGCGGACGCATGCTCGTGGTGGGAAGCTGAGTACGCAAGCACTCCGGCCACCGAACCGCGTCGGTTCCACATCCTCAGTGGGGCAATCTTCCCGATCTACGATAAGATCATGGGCGCCTCGGGAATTCAGAACGTCAAGATTGCGCGGGCCGTGCTCGCGGATGGCCAAGCGCTGGTCGGGCTCAACCTTAGTCCCGAGGATGTCCCCAACGTCAAGCAGCGGCTCGGTATCGGCACTCCGCTTGCCGAGTCGTCCCCCGATGAAATCCTGGACTTGCTGGCCGGCGGCTCGGTGATCGAACTCGACAACGGCTGGCGGCTGACAACTGCCCGCATTGCAGGCGATCACGTGCTGGAGATTGTCCTCAACGGCGTACCGGCGAACCGAAACGAACTGTTCCGCTATGGACTCTCGGAAGAAATCATCCAATTCAAGCGACGTTGGTTCGTGGTCAAGGACGATGCGGGGGCTATGGTGGCGCGGCTACTTTCGCACCGAAAGCCAGTAAAGGATCTTACGATCGGACACATGGGACCACCGTCTGCTGACAGATAGAGTTTTCTGCAGAGCAAGCCAAGGCCAATACGGCCTTACGAATCACGGCCAGGAGGATGCTCTAGGAAGCGAGCACACTTTGCAAATCAGCGTCAAGAATCGCCAACGCGAGCCATCTGAAGCATTCAGTTTGCAGCGCTAGTGCAACGCGGCACATTTCCAAATTGACGCAACTGCGAGACAGGCAATTGCTTCGCACAAAATCCATCGCGGGTTCAAACCCCGCGGCTCTGCCCGATTCGTTACCGCCAGGCATCAACCAGTTGAAATCCCGATGAAACCTTCGGCTTCGGAGGCCGTAGCCCAGATCGCGCAAATGCTAAACCCGTCAAAGAGTTGCGCGAAACGCTCGTGGCCGAGGTGCCCACAGTGGTGCCGACCTCGTCGCACAGCGCGTCGGACGTCGTTCTTCCGCCCGACTTGGCCCGCGTCGTTGCGACGTGGGACCGTCTGCCCGAAGCGGTCAAAGCGGGCCTACTCGCGCTCGTCCAGGCGACTGGAGGTGGCGATGGGTAGCCTCTCTTCGCACCACGTCGCCCACGTTCGCACGTGTCGCGGCCGGTTGGCCATTGACGCCAACGTACCGGGCTTGCGAAACCCGCCCAACCCGTCGCCCACAGCGCCGACGTGGCGCGCGTGCGGCACGACCCCCCTATCTGGGTCCTCCCCGGCCGAGGTCCGCCCAAGACGCCCGCGGGAACAATCGCAATTGGGACCACACTTTCTTTCGTTTGTCCGAAATGCTCGCAGATCGCATCTAACCCCAAATCACGGCGCGGGATAGCGCGCTAACAAGTCGCCATGAAACGTGCCAGACCGTTGCGGCATACGCCGTTGATCCTCTGTGGCATCGCCCGAGCGCAGCCGCACAGCCGTCCGGCGCGGGTCTGGTTCGCCGATTGGATTGGCCGGCAACCGACGCGGAGTGAATCGGCCTGCCTGTCGCGAACCCTCTCGCGGCTTGTCGCCCGCGGTGCGGTGCGACGGCTGGCCGGTGGGCGCGTTAGGCTGACTGCTGTCGGTCGGCGGATTGCCGAGCCTTACTTGGAAATGCTGTGGATCTGGTAGCGAAGCACTCATCCCTGGCCAGCTGTGAAGCGTCCCTCGGTGGCCGGTTTTTTTCAAGCGCCCAATGACAGCCGAAGGCCAGGAGCCTGCCGTGCGGCCAATGTGATGAGCCTAGGTGGAATTGCTGGCGTCATGACCAAGTCAAGACTCCGGGCGTACCGGCCATTGCGTCACGACCGTCATTTGCGTCATTTCCCCAGGCAATCAGCCTGGGGTTGCGACATAGCCCAAGGCCGACCCTCATCGTCGGCTTTCGTTGCGTCACATGCCGCGGATAGCCCTGCATTGAATTGCATCAAGATGCACAACGCCGGGGCTGCCGTGACGGAAAAGACGCAAACGTCGCAACGCCCGGCCAACATGATCAACATGCCGCAGGTCACATGGCTGGCCGATTCTACACCGGTCCCGGAACCGCTTATCACCTGGGCTGGCGTCACCACGTTGGTCATTCTGGTGTGAGGCTCTTTTGAGTCGTGTCAGTCGGCGCTAAGAACCGGCCAGTGATCGGCGGTCCGCGAGACCGTCGCGCGTTATCTTCGTCAGCAGCAAGCCGGCGATTCAAACCCAGCCAATGCGCCGACCGGCCCAGAGCAGGCTTTGCAACCGGTGCGAGCGGAGCAACCGACCGCGACTGCCGACACGGCCGCCGGCGAATTGGCCGGTTCAAATCCAGCCATTACGACTTTTGTGACAAGAGAGCCCTTCGGCCAAAAGGTCGAAGGGCTTTCTCTTTTGCGTGACTAGGTTTACGTCGCTCAAAGTACGGTTCAAACAGACCGCGTCGAGGATCTCGCGCCGAACGGCCGTGTTTGAACCGCGCCACGCCGCGTCCGCGTTTTGGCTCCAGTCGAAGAGCGCTAGCGCCGTAGCGCCGCGTGTGGCTCCGACGTCGCCCAATTGGGCTAGCGCCTCGTCGGCTTTGGCGATGTCGCCGCGGATCTCGTTGGACTTGGCCTTGTAGATCACCTCTTCGACGGTGCCGGTCAGATACGCGTTCAGCAGGCGCTGCTGCATGGTCGCCAACTCGGACTTCCGTTTGGTCAACACCGCCGCCCGCCGTCTCTGGTGAGACGTGAGATCGTCCACGGCCGCCGTTAGCGCCGTGCGGAACCACGTGGCGAGTTCTGGCGAAGGCATACGCATACAACCTAGGTCGTCCGCAATCGCCCGTTCGAGCTCCTCGGACGTCCAACGCACGGTTGGATGGTCCGGGGCCTGGAACCTCGACAAAACGGGATTGACATTTCCATTCGGCAGTCCTAGCGAAACAGTTGCAACTTGTCATCGCAGCAAAGGGAGGCGCATTCATGCAAACAGCTTCGTGCGAGCCAACTCGGCGATCGCGGCAATAACGGGTTGCTTCAATTTGCGTTCGACCGAGATCAGGTAAAACTGCTCGCGGATGGAATCGACGCGACCAACGACCTTCACGCGATATTGCCGACAGACTTCGGTCTCGATCGCCGTGGGCACGACGAAAATCCCCGCGCCCTCTTGGCCAAACGCCTTGAGGAGCGCGCTATCCGCGAACTCGCCCCGAAGGTGTAGGCGGATTCCGGTTTCCTCGAGCCAGTGTTCCAGCGACCTCCGCAGAGACGTGTCAGGGAGCGGTAGCAGGAACGGGGCATCGTTCAACGAGTGCGGAAACTTGCGGCGATAGGTCACCGCCAGCTTGGGTGAAGCACAGAAGGACGCGCCGCACTCACCGAGCAGATGATTGAACACTCGCACCTTGACAGTGGGAGAGGCGGGCGAATCCAACAGGATCGCGTCCAGTTCGTGCAGAGCCAGCCGCGCGACGAGTTGCTCGGGCGATCCCTCGTAGCAGACGATCTGAATCGGTTCCGGCTGGCGCAACGCGGGAGCCAGAATCTTGTAACTAACTAGCTTTGGCATCGCATCGTGGATGCCGATGAGCAAGCGAACTGCTCGCCCAACCGGCCGGCCCTGCATGGTCTCTTGAAGCTCCTGTCCCAGCGTGAAGATTTCGTCGGCATACCGATAGGCTTCGCGTCCCACGTCTGTGAGAACAAGGTTGCGGCCCACTTTCGCGAAGAGCTTGGCTCCGAACGCACGCTCTAGTTGCCGGATCTGACCGCTGATCGTGGGTTGGGACAGTAGCAGCCTCTCGCACGCCTTGGCGATGCTTCCCTCACGGGCAACGGTCCAGAAATAGAAGAGGTGATGGTAATTGAGCCAGGACATGTGGAAAAGGATACATCGACTTTTACGATGGTTCAAGCGGATAAATCGATTTTTCGGTAACGCGCTTGGTGCGTACCATGTGGACTACCTAGTGAGGCAAGATCGACACCCGAGCCTGAGTCGAACCATGCGAGTGACCGTGCGCGGAAAACGGACCAAGGTGGGGCCGGAATTGCGAGGAGAGGTGGAGCGGCGCGTGTATTTCGCGTTGGGACGTTTTGCCGACGTGATTCAAACAGTCGAAGCGAGCCTGGCTGACGTGAACGGGCCGCGCGGGGGGATCGACAAGAACTTCCGGATCGTCGTCCTGCTGAAGCCAGCCGAAGAAGTTGTCGCGGAGGCGACCGACGTGACCACATTGGCAGCCATTGATCGCACGTGTTATCGCATCAAGCGGTTGGTCGGCCGTGCCGCGAAACGCCGACGCGAACCGCCAAGCAGACGCAGTGTTCGTCCCAACGGCTTTCACAAGGAGGAATGATCATGCTAGTACTCAGTCGCAAGGTGGGGGAACAGATCTGCGTGCCGCGGTTTGACATTGTGCTCACGGTATTGGAGATCCGTGGGGGAAGGGTTCGTCTCGGGATCACGGCTCCTCAGAAGATTGCGGTTGTCCGGGAGGAGATATTCCGACGTGAGACAAGGCGCCGTGGACGTGTGGTCATTTCGAGGACCGTCGCATCGACGTCATTAGGGAACCGGTAGGATCACCGACAAAGCGAGCAGAACGAAAGTCCAAAACAGTAAGGTAGCCGAAATGCATAAGCTCGTTCGAGGAATTCATCACTTCCAAGACAACCTGTTCAGCTCGCAGCGCGAGCTGTTCGAACGCTTGGCTCGGGGGCAAACGCCCGATGCCCTGTTCATCACCTGTTCCGACTCGCGCATCAACCCCAACCTGATTACGCAGACGGAGCCTGGTGAGTTATTCATTCTGCGGAACGCGGGGAATATTGTGCCGCCGCACAAGGTGGCCGCTGGCGGAGAGGAAGCGACTATCGAATTCGCAATAGTGGGACTGGGCATCAGGGATATCATCGTCTGTGGGCATTCGCACTGCGGGGCGGTCAATGCGCTCCTCGCTCCGGACGGCGTTGGGGATTCGATGCCAGCTTTGTGTTCCTGGTTGAACTACGCCGAGAGCGTCCGCCGAATCATCCAGAAGAAGTACTCGGACCTGACGCAGGAACAATTGCTGAATGTAGCCATCCAAGAAAATGTCCTTGTCCAATTAGAAAACCTACGAACGCATCCGGCCGTCGCGAAGGCCCTCGCGCGGGAAGCGTTGAACCTGCACGGTTGGGTCTACAAGTTCGAATCCGGCCAGGTCTTTGGCTACGACCCGCAGCAAGGTCAGTTTCTGGAAGTCGGCCGGGCCATCGCCGCTCAGGCGAGTGGCGATCTGAGGCGAGTCCCCGCGCAACTATGCGCCATCTGACTGCGTTTCGTCCACCTCTCGGACCTTCTTGGGGAGCCACTATCCGGCCCCCACCGGTATCCGAAAGTCCTGACGTATCGCAGACGACGCGAGCAATTAATGCATCGGAAAGAAGGCTGGCAGCGCAGGAACTACTGGAGCGCTTCAACTGCGAGAGGGGGTGCCGGCCGACGCGAAACTTTTCCAGGTCTGTCCCTCCCCCGGGCAGGCACCGTGTTTTGAGGAGTGTCCGTGATGGAAACTTCCGAGAGCCGAGTCGTGGCTGCACCTTCAACCGAACTAACCATGTCGACGAAGGTCTTGCCTATTAACTCGGCCGCACCCGAAACGGACGTGATCGCCCGCGCCGTAGGCATATTACGCGGTGGTGGGTTAGTAGGCTTTCCAACAGAAACGGTTTACGGTTTGGGAGCGGTTGCCCAGAACTCCACAGCCGTTGCTCGCATCTTCATAGCCAAAGGACGCCCCGCCAGCAACCCACTGATCGTCCATGTGGCGAACGCCACGGATGCGGAGAGACTGGTCACTGCGTGGCCTGACACGGCAGCACGGCTGACGGAGCGGTTTTGGCAGGGACCATTGACGCTTGTGTTGCCCAAAAGCGGCGCCGTACCAGACATCGTAACGGCCGGTGGCCCCACGGTGGCAGTTCGCATGCCCGCTCATTCCGTGGCGTTAGCGCTGCTCCGGGCGATCGGCCTGCCAGTCGCCGCCCCGAGTGCGAATCGCTCTACCAGCCTCTCCCCAACGCGGGCAGAACATGTGCTGCGCGATCTGGACGGCCGGATCGAACTGGTGCTGGATGCTGGGCCGACGTCGGGTGGACTGGAATCGACAGTCTTGGATCTGACAACCAAGCCGCCGCGCCTGTTGCGCCCTGGCCTCGTAGCTCCGGGGGAAATTGAGGCAGTCATTGGCACGATTACTTGTTCTGCGCAGGAAACGACCGAGGAGCAACAACAATTGCTCTCACCTGGAATGATGGCCCGCCAGTATACCCCGAGCGCACCTCTGGAAACTGTGTCGGACGATGGCTGGGGACGGGTGAAGTCGCTGTGCCGAAGCGGCCAAAAAGTAGGGTGGCTTACGTTTGCTACACCAGCGAAACGCAGGCTTCACGGTTTGATCGCCATAGTCATGCCGCGTGATCCAGGAGCCTACGCGACACGGCTCTATGCCGTGCTGCACGGTCTCGACGATCACGGGGTTGAGCGGATCGTGGCAGCCTTGCCGCCTGACACGGAGGAATGGCTGGCGGTGCGAGATCGCTTGCGCCGGGCAGCGGTTACTCCGAAGGCAGTGTTCCAAAAAACTCAAGGACAGCCGGAGAAGACGTGCGTGACAACAAACAAGCTCTTGATTGCTAGCGGTGATGCACTGGGCGCAGCCGCACTGCCCGAACTGCCGTCGTCTGCTGCGGGCGTGGTGCAGATTCTGGAGTGCGACCGGCGGCGTCTGGAAGTCCGCTACTATGACGCTCCTGAAAAGAGTCGCCGCTGGGTTTTGTCCCGCGAAGACGCACAGGACTTGGTGCGCTGGTGGGTTGAGCAGGGATGCACTCAAACACCTCGGGGAGGATTGCTTCCTGAGCAGAGCTTTGGACGAATCTTTGTGTCGCCGATCAGCCATACGCAGGTCTACTTCCGAGGTTCCGATGCGCTGGGCAGGCCGAACATCACCGGTTACCAGTTTCCGCGCGCCGTCGTTGAATCGCTGGCTTCGCACTTGCCGCGATGTTCGTGACCGTTGCTCAGGCGTGGACACAGAAGCAATTGGAGACATCCGGTGACTTCAATCGAAGCGCCCCTCGTGGGCATCATCATGGGCAGCAAGTCCGATTGGGAAACGATGCGACATGCAGCGGAAGCGCTTGCGGAGTTTGGCGTGCCGAGTGAGTCGCGCGTCGTCTCGGCGCATCGCACGCCGCAATGGATGTGCGAGTATGCGACGACGGCCGAAGCGAGAGGCCTGCAGGTGATCATCGCTGGTGCGGGAGGAGCGGCTCATCTGCCTGGGATGGTAGCGGCTCAAACGGTGCTTCCGGTGCTGGGTGTCCCCGTTTTGGGCAAGTCGCTCGCGGGACTGGACTCGCTCCTGTCCATCGTGCAAATGCCGGCTGGAGTCCCCGTCGGGACGCTCGCCATTGGCAAAGGGGGAGCCACGAACGCCGGGCTGCTGGCCGTGAGAATACTAGCCGGTTCGCGGCCCGAGCTACGGCGTGCGTTGCACGACTACCACCGGCTACAAACGGCCCGAGTTTTTGAGGATTCACAGCTATGACGCGAGTCATTCCACCAGGCTCGACATTGGGCGTGCTGGGAAGCGGCCAACTCGGCCGCATGTTTGCCATCGCCGCGCGCCGGCTCGGGTATCGAGTGCATGTGCTCTCTCCAGACGACGACACACCTACCGGACAAGTGGCGGACGTCGAAATCCGCGCCGCATACAACGACCTGGATGCCGTGGCCGAGTTTGCGCGGGGCGTCGATGTGGTCACGTTCGAGTTCGAGAACGTTCCCTTGTCCGCAGCCGAATGCGCCGAGCGATTCGCACCGGTGCGGCCGAGTGGCGCGGTGCTGCACACGACGCAGAATCGAATTCGCGAAAAGATGTTCTTGCGAAGCAACGCTATCCCCGTCGCGCCGTTTGCTGTGGTCCGATCGCGCGAGGAATTGCTGAACGCGGTGGAGCAAATCGGTTGTCCCGCCGTCCTAAAGACGGCCGACTGGGGCTATGACGGAAAGGGACAAGTCCGAATTGCGTCACCGGGCGAGGCCACCGACGTTTGGGAAGCACGGATGGCGTCGGAATCCGTCTTGGAAGCGTTCGTCGATTTCCGATGCGAGCTATCGGTGATCGTGGCACGCGGCTTGGACGGCTCGAAGATAACCTATGGGCCAATTCGCAACGCACACTCCCATCACATCCTCGATGTTTCCGTCATGCCCGCCGTTGTTCGTCCAAGGATAACCGCGGATGCAGTCGAAATCGCACGCGAAATTAGCGGGCGGCTCGATATCGTTGGAGTTCTGTGCGTCGAATTCTTCGTGACCAGTGATGGGAAGCTGTTGGTCAACGAGCTGGCCCCGCGCCCGCACAATTCGGGGCACCTGACGATAGATGCCTGCGTGACGTGCCAGTTTGAGCAACAAGTGCGTAGCATCTGCGGATTGCCGCTTGGCTCACCGGCGCAGCACCGGCCGGCGGCAATGGCTAATCTACTGGGCGACGTTTGGCTCCCCTCCCCGCCCGCATGGGAACTGGCTTTGGCACAGGGTGATGTCAAGCTCCATCTTTACGGTAAATCGTTGGCTCGGCCAGGGCGTAAAATGGGACATATTACTGCCTTAGCCGACACTCCAGAGCTTGCCAAACACCGAGTTCGAACGGCGCGAGAAGCGATTCAGAATGCACTCGGAGCGTTGCGCGGCACTCCAAACCGATCTCCGACAGCCGTCGAGGTTTGCCAGGTTCCTTTGGAATAACAAGGTCGCTAACCAGGACGCAGGAACAGGCCGAGGCGACTGGCAGACTACAAGTGTACAGGGCGAACCTGCTTCCGGAGACAAAACTGACGCGGTTTCGGCTCATTGTGCTGCGGCAGCTTGCGGCAGCTTGTGGATTGTGCAAGGAAATGCTGTAGCCATGCCGCTCCCCAGAGGGCTAACGACTTTGCGACGCGAACTTCGCACAGCGCCTAGTCATTCCAGGCAGAATAATTCACCTAGGACGCGCAACCTGTATTCTCTGAGGTTTCAGAGCACGATCAAGATCGTCGCCAATTTCAGGTTCCCTCGGATTTCGCTGGCTTGGCCCCCCCTTATTGACGATTACGTGAGATGTGCCGAGTTGTCCTGCTGTAGCGACAATAATGGCAAGCGGCCCCCCCGAGGAGCAACTGTTGACCACGCCTGAGCCACGGCCCGATCCCGCGACCTCCGAAGGCCTCAGCGAAGCGGTGCTGCAAGGCGCGATCGACGCGCTGCACTCTGCCGCCGCTGCCGCGGGGGTCGAGCTTGACGCGCTTCCGGTTCGCGATGCCATGGCGCGCGCCGTTGTTGCACATCCAGGTGATTGGGCTAGTACGTGGTGCATGCGACTTAAGGATGTGGCGGCAGGAACGCAGTTGCAATGCTTTACCGGCACGCAGTCGATTCACGACGTTTTGAATCTGCCTCGTCCGGGGGCTCCTGTCATCGTTTTTTTTTCGGGGGAGCGCTCGCCCAATCGTTGGCTGATGCTTGCCGACCGGAGCGTAAGGAAAGTGTTAGCTAAGTCCGGATCTGGCGGACCGGAATGGAAGACACCACGACGCTTAACTCGAGAATTGAGTCTCGCGGATCGAAACGCCCGGGTTACTTTCCTCGCCCTTCAGGCGGCGGCTCCGTGCAAATCGGCGACTCGTGATCAGGGGCGCGCCGGACATACGGCGCACGAGAGTTCGCCGCTGCCGCGCCTATTGCGCCTGTTACGTCTCGATTCTCGCGACATCTGGACCGTCGCGATCTTCTCGGTCGGGGTTGGCATCCTCAGTTTGGCGACCCCGATCACCGTGGAGCTCTTGGTCAATACAATTGCCTTCGGCAGTCTGGTGCAGCCCGTTGTCGTTTTGTCTTTGGTGCTGTTTACGTGCCTGGCATTCATGGTCAGTATGCAACTGATCCAGACTTATGTCGTCGAGACTCTTCAGCGGCGGGTTTTCGTGCGCACCTTGGGGGACCTGGCGTATCGCCTGCCGCGCATCCATCCCTCGGCTTATGACGGTCGCTATGGCCCCGAACTCGTTAACCGATTCCTGGATGTGGCCATTTTCCAGAAGGCGCTGGCGTCGCTATTGCTGGATGGTGTCTTCATTGTCTTGCAAGCCGCTCTTGGCATGATCGTACTCGCGGCCTATCACCCGTATCTACTTGGATTCAGCTTGGTGATGTTGGCCACGATCATGGTAATCATTTTCGTTCTGGGTCGAGGCGCGACAGCCACGGCAATCGATGAGTCGGTCGCCAAGTACGAAGCTGTCGGCTGGCTAGAAGAGCTTGCGCGGCAGCCCGTTTCCATTAAAATGGCCGGCGGGCTCGAGCTGGCGATGTCCCAAGCGGATCACATTGCGAAGCAATATCTGTCCGCCCGTAGCGATCATTTCAGCATCTTAATGCGTCAAATCGTCGCTTCGTTCGGTTTGCAGGTTCTATCTAGCACGGTCTTGCTCGGTCTTGGCGGTTGGCTGGTGATTCAGCGGGAGTTGACACTAGGCCAACTGGTCGCCGCTGAGCTGATTGCCGGCAACATCACTCGTTCGTTTGCCAAGCTTGGCAAACACTTTGAGTCGTACTACGATCTGTTGGCATCAACCAACAAACTAGGCCACCTATTCGATTTACCCTTGGAACGTGTAAACGGTGAGGCGTTCCCGAATGCCGGGCAAGCTGTGTCCGTCAAACTTTCCGACATCGAATTCGCATATCCAGACGGAAGAGATCTCCTCGGCGGCCTGAACACAGAAATCGCCGCGCTCGACCGGGTCGCGGTTATTGGACCATCCGGCAGCGGTAAGAGCACGTTATTGCAACTGCTCTATGGACTGAGAACGCCATCGCACGGGTCGATCCAGCTCGACGGCATTGACCTGCGGCAGCTCAATCTCGTCGACTTGCGCTCCCAGATAGCGCTAGTGCAAAAACTGGACTTGATGGCGGGATCGATACTCGACAACGTACGCTGGGGTCGGAACGGCCTGACGATCACCGACGTGAATTCTGCCTTGGGCGCAGTCGGTTTGCTCGATACTATGCTGCGTTTGCCTTCGGGACTCGAGACCCAGATTTCTCCGGACGGCTGTCCCCTCTCGGGCGGCCAGGCACGGGCGCTAACAATTGCCAGAGCGATTGCTGGAAAACCGCGCCTCCTGCTGCTCGATGGCGCGCTCGATGACCTTGAGGGTGAGATCCTGGAACGGGTGACCGCGGTCGTTTTCGATCCAGGGTCGCCGTGGACGTTGTTCATTGTTACGAACCGCGACGACATCCTGCGGCGCTGCGTAAAATTGCTGAGTTTGCAAACTGGTGCGGCCGTCGTCGGTCCTGCTAATTCGCGGTGATTCACATGCGTAATACTTACGATAACACGCTCAAATCGCAGGACCCAATAGGGGCCGACATGCCTGCGCTGCGGCTCGTACAGTCTCCGCGCGGACCGCGGCGACTGGCGCGTTTATTGCTGATTGCACTCATTGTGGTAGGGGTGGGCATCATATTTCTGCCGTGGCAGCAGTCGGCCTCTGGTACAGGACAAGTAACGGCGTATTCTCCGCTAGAACGTCCTCAGGCGATCCCGGCGCCAATCACGGGCCGCATTGTGAATTGGTACGGACACCGCGAGGGCTCTCGCGTGCGTAAGGATGAAATGATCGTCCAGATCCAGGACAACGATCCCGAGTATCTCGCGAGGTTGGAACAATCCGTGGAGCAAGCCAAACTAAAAGTCGCGGCCGCGAAGGCGAAGGTCAAAGAGTACGAGTTTCACATCACCCAACTTGAATCCTATCGTGATTTCACTGTCGGCGCGGCGGTAAGTGTGCTCGAAGGAGCCCGTCAGAAAGTAAAGTCGGCTCAGCAAGGGTTAGAAGCGGCGCAGGCCGAGTTGTTGGCTGCTGAGCTGAATTACGGTCGCAAAAAACCCTTGGCGGATGAGGGCTACGAGTCCGATCGCGTCCTCGACATCGCCACCCGTGAGCTGACCATCGCGAAAACGGACGTTGCCAAGTATGCGGCGGATTTAGAATCGGCGAAGGCGGACGTGGCGGCCAAGGATGCGACTCGTGATGGTTATCGATCGGACGGGGAGGCAAAAATCGCCAAGGCTCGGGCGGAGCGGGAAGAGGCCCTGGGCGACGTTGCGCTCGCGGAGAAGGATCTGTTGAACTCGCGACGTGATTTTGCGAGACAGTCAACTCAGGACGTCACGTCACCGGTCGATGGCACGATTCTTCGGCTGCAGGCGGCTGCCGCAGGCGACCAAGTCAAGGCTGGCGACCCGTTGTTTATTGTGGTCCCCGACGTGTTTCAACGAGCGGTCGAGGTGTATGTCGATGGAAATGATGCGACCCTTATCGAACCTGGTGCCAAGGTGCGGTTGGTCTTCGAAGGATTTCCGGGAGTGCAGTTCGCCGGCTGGCCGTCGGTAGCCGTTGGCACTTTTGGAGGAATTGTCGATTTAGTCGACGCCAGCGACAACGGACAAGGATCGTTCCGCATTTTGATCGTGCCTGACGCGTCAGATGAACCGTGGCCTGGCGATCCTTACCTCCGTCAGGGCGTTAAGGCCAACGGCTGGGTCCTGCTGAATCGCGTGCCGCTCTGGTACGAAATTTGGCGCAAACTCAACGGCTTCCCAGTAAAGGTTGGGGACTCCGCTCCGGAAACCAAACTCGCGAAGGAAATCAAAAAGCTCAAGAAGTGAGCGGGCGCTCTTCCCGTTTTTCGTGGCACAATCGCCAGAGCCCGCAGTTTCGGTCGACCAATTCGGCGAGAACGCATGTGTCAGCACGTCAAGTCTTAATCGTCGCATGTCTGTATTTTATACTTTCCGATGCAGGACTTGCTTGTGCCGAGTTGCCAGCTCGGCCTGCCGCTCTGGAGGCGGGTTCGGTTAGGCCTGCGCCGGCAGTCGGCGAGCCATTGCAGTCCTCTCGGCGCGTCCCGGTTGAGGAATTGCCAAGTCCGCAACAAGCGGAGATATTGCCCCCACCCGGAGGCGGACCCGTGCGTCTTCCCCGACTTCCGCCCGTTGAAGCTGCACCGTTTACTGGGTCACGGGCGTTTGTCCAGCCTCAACTGAACATGAAGCAAAACTTGCCAGCCCCGGCACAGGTTCCGCCGAACGAAAAACGGACCGAGAAGGTTGCCCCCCCAACGCAACTTTTGAGTCTGGAAACTGTGCTGCGATCGGTAGAGCAAGACTATCCGCTGTTGGCGGCTGTCTTTCAGGAACGAGGTATCACGGCCGGCGAGTTGCTGGCGGCCGCTGGCCCGTTCGACACCAAGCTAGTCGGCAGCGGCAAGAGTGTGCCACTGGGGTTCTATCAATACACGACCGGGGACCTGTACTTGGAAAGGGCGAATCGGAGCGGCGGTGGCACGTATGCCGGTTACCGAATTGGCACAGGGCCAAGCTTCCCGATTTGGTACGGCGGTCTGGAGACGAACACGGGTGGTGAATTTCGTGCCGGCTTTACCCAGTCCTTATTACAAGGCCTGGCCATCGACAAACGCCGAGCCGAGCTTACGAAAGCGCAGATCGCCCGCACGATTGCGGAGCCCGTTATTCAGGAACAGCGGATTGAGTTTTTGCGGGCAGCGGCCGTTGGATACTGGGAATGGTTGGGCGCTGGTCGCAAATATGTGATCGCACAGCAGGTTCTCAATGAGGCACTGGAGCGAAACAAGATTCTCGCGGAACGGGTCCGGCGCGGCGACGCCGCAGAGATCGAACTAGTAGATAATCGACGGATTGTTGTCGACCGCGAAGCAAAGTTGATAGCCGCTGGTCGCAAGTTTCAAGAAACCGCGATCAAACTATCGTTGTTCTATCGAGATGACGCTGGCTTGCCGCTCCTGCCCGATCCGCAACAACTCCCGCATTTCTTTCCGATGCCACCGGCGCCCAATCCTGGGTTGCTGGGACGCGACGTTCAAGTCGCTTACCAGCGGCGTCCTGAACTGCGCGAGCTAGCACTCAAGCGACAATCGCTGAACGTGGAGATGAACTTGGCGCGAAATCAAACGCTGCCGCAACTGGATGGATTCGTCGCGGCGGCAAAAGACGTCGGCACAGAGACTCCTCCAATTGACAAAACGCCGTTTCAACTTGAAACGGGCATTGTGGCCTCGGTACCGTTGCAGCGCAGCGCCGCTCGCGGTAACATTCGATCCGCCCAGGCATCCATAGCGCAATTGAATGCTCGACTGAGATGGTATGAGGATAAAATTGCCGCTGACGTTCAGGATTCCGTGTCCGCGATTGTAGCCGCTCACGAACAATTGCGTCCAAGGCGCGAGGCAGTACAGCTTACGTTCCGAATGGAAGTCGCTGAACGGAGAAAATATGAACTCGGAGACTCAAATCTGTTCGTGCTAAACCTGCGCGAACTGGACACTCGCGACGCAGCAAGTCTTGAAATAGACGCACTCGTCACCTACTTTGTGGCGACGGCGTTCTACCACGCGGCACTAGGCTTGGACGGGCTTCGCAAAGTAGAACTTCAAACGAATCGGAACTGATTTTCCGGAGTTGACCATATTAACCGGGTACCCGATCCTGGTCCTACGATTGTTGCGTGAACGAATTTTGAAGTAGATTTCGACGACTTTGTTCATGAGCTGGCCGAACTGCGAGACATGGGGCAGGGCATTGGCGATGCCGCCGCGGGACACATTACTTCGTGACCGCCATCCTGTCGTAGAGTGTTTCGACGACGCGTTCCAGAAGTTCGCTGCTCCGGCTCGACAGAAGGGGGCAGCCCCTTCGCCTCTGCCGTCGCAGCAACGGGTGACGGTTGATGCGACGGCGACGGCGGAAGGGGCTAGCGGGTCCCTTGAAGGAAATTCAAAACCGGCCACAAGCGCCCACCGGCTCGAACCGCGGCCGACGTCACTCACGGACCACTTTCGACCGCCGACCGCTTGCGGATTACGCCGACAGAAACCACAACTCAAGCATGTTTACTATCCCGTTCACCTGTCGGTTTTGAAGCGCCCATCGGTGGCCGGTATTCAATATTCAACCGCCCAATGACACTCAGTGAAAATCGGCAAACCTGCCGCGGCAATTACAAGACGTAGGCAACCATACTAAATCAAGGAGCCGATCGGCAATTCCTCGTCGCGTTATGATCGGATTTTTGGAGGCATGGCTTGCATCGAAGTGATTAGCCGAGCTTCGGCTCGGTGAATGTCACCGACGCTGTGCTTCCCATGGCAGAGCCATTACGCGACAAAACAACCATCCAGTAATGGGTCGGCATCGATCAGGCGCTCGACGCGCGGCCGGGCGAGCGCTACGACGCCTGTGACCGAGACGGCAACCTCTCGAAGCGTAACCTCGTCGCCCGAGTTGCCGCCAAGTCCGTTTTCTAATTGCTCAACCAGCGAGCTGTACGACGAATTGACGGACGCGGTCAAGAACTCCCAGCATTCCCAAGTGACGCTCATTTGCGATCAAATTGTCGCCGACTTGTGTCACGGGCAGACGCGGTTCGACGCGGTACAAGCGAAGAGAGTGCTTTCGCTGTTGCGCCGCAAGCGCTACGTCAAACAGATGATTCAGGTCGGCGACGCGTTCATCCAGAACGGCGTTAACGCGCCTCAAGTGCGGCGGCAGTATGCCCAGGGACTTATTGACGGCTGCCAAGGACTTGCTGACATGGGAAATATGTCGGCAGCCCTTTGCATTCTCAATGGAATTGTGGCCGAGCGGAGCGACCAGAATGAAGTCAACGAGGCGCGCGGGTTAATTGGGCGCGTTCATAAGCAGAGGCACGTCAACGCCGCGAATGACGGCGCCGCCGCGCCGATAGATGAGCTGAACCTGGCGCTCACGGCGTATTACGAGGCCTACCGCGGCGATCCACAAAGGCTCACGTGGCATGGCGTCAATGTGGTCGCCCTGCTGGCTCGGGCGGAGCGCGACGGCAGCTCGCAGCTCAAATTTCCAAACTACCGCAACTTGGCGCGAACGATCCTGAAGCACTTAGCGGGCGGCGCGCAACACGACGTGTGGGGTCTGGCGACCGCCGCCGAGTGTCACATTGCGTTGGGCGAATACGATGAGGCGACCGATTTGATCAAGACGTATGTGCGGATGCCCGACGTGGACGCGTTCGAATTGCACAGCTTCCTACGACAACTCAAAGAGGTGTGGCAGCTTCGTCCTGACGACGAGCGACAAGGGCCCATTCTGGCGCTGCTCCAGTCGCAGCTCATGCAACGGGAAGGGGGGCACTTCCAGCTGACGAAATCCGATGTGCAATTGGGTCCACTTACGAAGCTGCAGCGCGATGGCAAGCTTGAAAAAGTCTTCGGGGATGAGGGATTCAAAACGTTCGAATGGTACAGGTTGGGGTTATCGCGTTGCAGCAGCGTGGCCCGCTTTGAAACGAAAACGGGCCGGGGGATGGGCACGGGCTTCGTCGTCGATGGCGGCGATGTGCATCCCTCTCTGCGAGGTCGATTTCTGGTGCTCACCAATGCGCACGTAATCAGCAACGATCCCAATGTCCAGCCGGCGCTGCGTCCCGAGCAGGCCCGCGTATCGTTCGAATGTTGGCTCAACAAGCCCCAACATTTCGAAGTCGCACGATTTGTCTGGAGTTCGCCGCCGGGGAAGCTGGACGCAACGCTTGTCGAACTTACGCCCACGCTGAAGAACTGCATAGGGTACGGGACGTGGACGGCCGTCGCCGCGCAGCAGAAGCACGTCTATCTCATCGGGCATCCTCTTGGCGGCACACTGTCGTTGTCGTTGCACGACAATCGGTTCCTCGCCTATCGCGATCCGAAGTTACACTATCGCACGCCCTCTGAGTCCGGCAGTTCGGGCAGCCCGGTGTTCGACGAAAACTGGGGATTCATCGGATTGCACCACGCCGGCAGTTTCCGGATGCCGCGCATTGAAGGGCAGCCCGGAACCATCGAGGCTAACGAAGGCATTTCCTTGGAGGCAATTCGAGCAGAGTTTGCGGCCTCATTCCAAGTCAGCGGGGGACGGGCAGAGCGAGTGGCACGCAAATCGTCGCCACGACCAACAGTGCAGCCCGAGGTGGCATCAAGCGCCATTGCTCGTTCCCCCAACCGTACGCGACCCACTCCCGGACAATGCCATATGGGCAACGCTCCCATCGTCACCTACAACTCGATCATGGGGCTGCTTGGCGCGAGCACTGCACGCGTTCTAGGCGAGAGCGCCCCGGCGGCGGAAGTTGATTTGGCAGGTGCGCAAACGCTCGTCAGTCGGGCTGCCGAGGAGTCCGTGGCAGACCCGTCGCAGCGCGCTGCGTTGCTGGCTGAATTCACTAGTGCGCTTGCCGATCTCGAGCATGAGTCGAATGCTGAAGGTCGCAACGTACTGACAACGCCGCCAAACCGTATGGCATCTCTCCTGCAGTCGGTGCTTGCCGAGCACGCGCGGTTCGACGCGGGGCGGATCCTCGAATTCGCCTTTGACAAAGACGACACGAAGGAGGCGCTTCGGGAGGTCTTCGACCGAGCCAAGAAACTCAAGAATCACCCACAGCTTCATCCCCGCGTGACCAAACCAACGGCCATTCCGGACAACGCACGCGTTTTTGTGACCAGCGATTTCGGCACGGGCTTATATGGCGCTCCCATCATCGCTGCGACAGTGGCGGCAGCGAATCCGAGGTTTGATTTGCTGTTGCACTTAGGCGACATCTATTATTCGGGACAAGAGGAAGAAGTTGAGAATCGCTTTCTCAACCTCTGGCCCACGGAGTCGGGGGCCATCAGCCGCAATTTGAACGGCAATCACGACATGTACTCCGGCGGGTTCGGGTACTTCGACGTTTGCTTACCGGCATTCGGCCAGAAGGCCAGCTACTTCGCCCTCCAGAACAAACGTTGGCTGCTGGTGTGTCTTGACACGGCGTACAAGGACAACGATCTCGGCAAAAAACAACTGGCGTGGCTAGAGGAGACTCTTAAGAATGCGGGCGAACGTAAGCTAATCCTCTTTTCGCATCACCCGCTGTTCTCCAACTTTAAGGAGCAGGGTGAAAAACTTGTGATGAAGCTCCACGACGTCCTGCAATCGCACCAAGTCGCCGCGTGGTATTGGGGACACGAACATCACTGCGTGATCTATAAGCGGCACCCGATTTATAAATTCTACGGTCGGTGCTTGGGGCATGGCGGAATGCCGTACCGGCGCGACAAGGCTGGCGCCTTTCCGGTGGACGACGATTTCGCCGCTGACCTTAACCCCGGGAACATCCAATGGCGAAAATGCATCGGCCCGCTCACGCCCACGGCGTACTACCTCGATGGTCCTAACCCTTGCATTGAGGAGGCACGGACCCCACGGTTACATGACCCTCGAGTTCAAGCACGGACGCGTTATTGAATCCCTATGGATGTCAGTGGAACGACGATTTACGAGCGCGCTTTGCGGTCAGACTGAATAACCCCACTTTATGGACTCAATGCCATGAGTCGGATGCCGCGGGTCGTTATCGGAACGTTGTCGCAGTCGTTGGAGTTGGCTCGCGAATTGAAGATCCTCCTCACAGGCGTCGCGGCAGCCGATGTTTGGGAAAACGCCTTTCGTCCCGGCGGAATGCTATTGCTTGAAATCCTACGCCTCGTTGAACGCTACGACTTTGGCGTTTTTGTATTTGCCGCGGACGACCTTACCCGAATTCGCCGTCGCGACAAAACGCTCGGTATGACCGCCCTTGCGACCGTGCGCGACAACGTGATCTTCTAAACGAGCGTATTCATGGCAGCATTAGGACCGGACCGAACGATCATAGTGACGCCTCCGGATGCTCGGGGGCGCACGCGGATCCCGAGTGATCTTCAGGTCTTGCTCATCCTCACCTTGTCGACTCGCGCTGGACGGCGAAATCGGAACTCAAATCAGAGAGCTGCCATCAAAGCCCTGCGCCAAGCCGTTGAGGAACTGGGGCCGGCGATCCGGAGTTCGTACAACGAGCTTCTTGAACTAGAAAGAAGTCTCGACCAAACGGAATTCAAGAGCGCCGGCAAAACATGCGTGCTTGGCGATCTCGAGCGGGCGGCCGCCAAGACTCGCACGCGCCCCTGGTCGGAAAAAGTCGATCCGGTTGACTTGATCGAACCAGTTTTTCGTAGGCACACTAAGGATCCGCGCGGAAATAAGTTACCGTAACTGGCATTGAGTCGTCTGATCGTATTGGGTCATACTCCGACGCATGCCGGATGCCAATGTCGTGAAATGGATTCGTGATAAGTACATCGATCTTGCGGAGTCGCTTCGATGAGCGTGGCCGTCGGCGCTGGGCTGCGATTGAGGCAAGGTCGCTGGGGCGCGGCGGTGTCGCCGCGGTTGCGGAAGCGATCGGAATATCGGATCGGACAATCCGAACGGGCATTTGGGAACTCGCCAGCGATCAGACGCTTGGTCCCGGTCGGCAGCGGCGACCGGGAGCAGGACGGAAATCGCGAACGCACGAGCAACCGGAACTGATTGTTGCTTTGGAAAGAATCATCTCGCCAACAACCCGAGGCGAACCGACCAACCCGTTGCGGTGGACCTGCAAGAGCACAAGAACGTTGGCCGTGGAATTGCGATCGCAGGGGTTTGAAGTCGGTCCGTCCACGGTGCGGTGCATGCTCGGCAAACTGGGTTACAGCCTTCAGGCCAATCGCAAGATGCGTGAGGGCGCGCAACATCCGGATCGCAACGCACAGTTTGAACACATCAAAGCGCGTGTGAAGGCGAGGAAGCGGCGTGGCGAACCGGCTCTATCGGTCGACACAAAGAAGAAGGAAGTGCTGGGAAACAAGAGCAATGTGGGTCGAGAGTACGAACCGAGAGGGCAACCCCGGCAAACCGACTCGCACGACTTCCCTGACAAGACGAAAGGCAAAGCCGTTCCGTATGGCGTGTACGATATTCATCGCAACGAAGCTTTGGTGTCGGTGGGAATCAGCCATGACACGGCTGAGTTTGCGGTCGCCGCGATTCGCTTGTGGTGGAAGAAACTAGGGCGGAAACAATATCGTTCCCGCAATCGTCTGTTGATTACGGCGGACAGCGGCGGAAGCAACAGTTCTCGGAATCGTCTGTGGAAGCTGGAACTTCAACGACTTGCCGATGAAACAGGATTGATCGTTGAGGTGTGCCACTACCCACCGGGCACCAGCAAATGGAACAAGATCGAACACAGGCTCTTTTGTCACATCACGAAAAACTGGCGCGGCGTGCCATTGGAGTCCCTCGAGATCGTGGTTTCCAGTATTGGCAGCACTCGAACCGCGAGCGGCCTTGAAGTTCACGCCTGGCTTGATGAACATACTTACGAAAAGGGCGTCCAGGTGCCCGACGACGCTCTTGCCAAATGCAAGATCAAACGACATAAATTCCACGGCGAATGGAACTATGAAATTCATCCTCGTGGATCACACTAAATCCGGCAATCAAATGCCGCGCGGTTCCTAAGGATGTCGCCGACAGTATGTACCGGTGGCTTGCGGTCTGAGGTGGACCTCAAAAACCGCTCGCCCCGACCTTGTGTGGTTGACCGAATTGCTACGATCATTGCGATTTGGCAAGGGCTAAAGTGGCCTTACGTATCACGTCCGGAAGCGACTTCCAAGCTGTCATCACGCTTTGCAAATCAGCGTAAAGGAGCGCCAACGCAAGCCGATTGAAGCAATCAGTTTGCAGCGCGGCACATTTCGAAATCGGCGCAACTCAAAGCAGCGTTGTCGCTTCCGAAAAAATCGGCGTCCGGTTCAAATCCCGCAACCTGGGCGCAATCGTCACGCCGCGATCACCTAAAGCGCGAACGCCAACGCTGAGCGGAACCGGATTGTTGCCGTCCAGCCATCTTCGAGAACGACCTGGCCTCTCGTCGAACACAAAAAGGGGCAGAACTGACCGTTTCGGCCAGCGCAGACTTCGGTCAAACAAGCGGCCGTGACGGCCAATTGCGCAACAAAAAGACCGCTCTGGTGGGGCTGGTGCCAGCGCCGTCGCATGTCGCCTATTGCAGGCGGTAGCCGTAATCTATCCTCTGATGCGAGCGTGTTCTAGGAATTCGGTCGTGCGGACATGCACTGCTTCCGTCAATCGACGACACACCCGCACCGCCAATCGCACATTGCATCATCGCAGGTTGAGGTGTTGAAAATGACCTAAAAAAATCAACATTCTCGAGTATCATCTGGGCTACCCAAGCTTCCCAATTCGCGTCGCGTGCTAGGGATTAGACGCCAGACCGATGTGATCGCCGGCGTTCCAAGCGACGCGAAAATAAAAATAGGACAGGCAAGGCTTCAATGAATTCGTTGCCGTGCATGCAGTTCATTGGTACAAACCACTGCCCTCTTTATGGGATTTCTTCCTTGGGGCTCTCCGGACTGCGATTCGCAGGTAGGTCAGGGAGGCACTACATCTTAAGCGCAGGAGGATCCGGCGATGTTCTTGCGCCGCAAGTCGCGGCCACCGCCGCAGCGCGCCGAGCTGCGCGATTCCCAATTCCACTTGTTCAGCTTGGATTTGGCGATGGAAGTTTGTGCCGAGACGATCGGCCAACTAGACCCCGCCAACTGAACCTCTGCGCCTGCAAGATTTGAACGTCTTATACCCACCTTTCTAAGGCATAGAGGCATCTCGTGGGACTAAATGTGCGATACGAACATTTGCTGAAACATACGTTTCTGGATTTCCAGCAAACATCGGAGTTCCTCAAGGAACCGGTGGTGTTCCAGAAAGCTGATGGGCTCTATTACTGGGACACTGAAGGGAAACGATATTTTGACGCCATCAGTGGGATTTTTGTGGCCGTTCTGGGACATCGCCATCCGCGAGTGATAGAGGCCCTGCGGTGGCAGATGGACCGTATGACGTTCGCCCCGCCGCTGCATGGCATTGCCGATACTACCCTGGAGTTCATCGAAACCCTTGGTCGGTTGACGCCGGGGACTCTACGGTTCATCAAACCCTTTAGCGGCGGCTCGGAGTCCGTAGAGTCATCGCTGAAATTCGCCCGACAGTATTTCCGACAAACGGGTCATCCAGGCAAGTACAAGTTCGTGAGCTTTTACCACGGCTACCATGGCTCTACCCCGGTATTATTCACGATCCGATGCGGTTTTGTCGCGGGCGTTTTTCCGTGCGGAGGAAGGGCAACGGGGTCGTGGGCATCGCGCACCGCCCCCTGACCCCGTAGGGTCAAAGTATTCAGCCCCATCGTAAATCGCGAGATTGATTGAGTTTACTGAATGGGCCGGCGGGTTCATTTTGGTCGGTTGACCGGACGCCGCCGGCTGCCGATCCTGAAGTGTTGTCATCCAACTCACTTCGGGGGGGCCCATGAGCTTCATCGTGCGACCTTGGCAGTTGCTGCTGGTAATCCTGGTCGGCTGGGTCCAGCGTCAACAGCAGGCGATTCTAGAATTCCAAAACGAACAGATCCAATCACTCCTCGCCCAGCAAGGCAAAACACGGATCCGGCTCACGGACGACCAGCGTCGGAGACTGGCGGTGAAAGGCAAAGCCCTGGGTCGAAAGGCGCTGAGCGAGATCACGACGATCGTAACTCCCGACACGATCTTGCGTTGGCACCGCCAACTTGTGGCCGCCAAGTGGGACACCAGTGACCGTCGGAAGAAACCGCCAGGCCGACCGCCAGTCTCTACCGAAATCGAGCAGCTCGTTCTCCGCCTGGCAAAAGAGAATCCCACCTGGGGTTACGACCGCATCGTGGGAGCATTGGCCAATCTCGATCATCACGTTTCCGACACGACCGTGGGCAACGTCCTCCGTGCCCACGGCATCGAACCGGCGCCCGAACGAAAACGGCAAACGACCTGGAAGACGTTTCTCAGCGCCCATTGGGACGTGCTCTCCTCGATCGACTTCACGACCGTCGAAGTCTGGACGCGCGGAGGGCTGGTCACCTTCTACTTGCTGTTCGTCATGCGTCTGGCTTCGCGGCGCGTCCACTTCGCCGGTTGCACGGCGAACCCAGATGGACCCTGGATCAAGCAAGTGGCCCGCGAGCTGACCAACTGCGACGACGGATTTCTGAACGAGTCGCGCTCTCTGCTCTTGGACCGGGACACGAAGTTCACGGCGGAGTTTCAAAGCATCTTGAAGCAATCAGGCGCCGAACCCGTATTATTGCCGCCACGTTCCCCCAATTTGAACGCGCACTTGGAGCGATTCATGAGATCGATCAAGGACGAGTGCTTGTCGAGGATGATCTTCTTCGGCGAGAGCTCGCTGCGCAATGCGGTGCGCGAGTATCTGGCCCACTACCACGCCGAGCGCAATCACCAGGGATTGGAAAACGAACTGATCGACCCCGGCGACGAAGTGGGCACGGTTGCCGGCGCGGTCCACTGCCGCGAACGCTTGGGCGGAATGCTCTGCTACTACTACCGCGACGCGGCGTAACGAGCGGATTTGCCCGCTACCTTCCCACCATCACGACGCTCGCCGTGCGCGAAAGTGCGCGACGCTCTGCACTTTGGCGACCCATTGGAACGGTAGCATCCGGCCGCCGACCCAATTTCACGCCGAACAATCGCGGATATTTCAAATTCCCAAAGAACTTGACGAGCGGCTCAGTTTTTTTACCACACGCGACCGCGCGGGCGGAAGAGCAGTCGGGCAACGGATGATTCTTGATCACCTGACCACTTGCCAGCATGCGCCTGCGCTGTACAAAAACGTCGTCATCTTCGCTGGCCGCAAGGACTTGGCAGGTATACTCTGAGGTCATCGGGTACACGGTTCGCCGCCTGCGAACGCTCTGCCCGACGCTGGGCAAGAAGAAGATCGCCCAGATGCTCGCACGGGCCGGCTTGCACCGACGCTCGGCGGGCGGACGTCCAAAGAGGTCTACCACGCTCGTTTTCCCGCCGCACGTCGACCGAGATATGAACCGCGTACTCGCTGGCCCCGCGGCTCTCCATGCGCCAGACCGTGGGCGCTCACGCGCGACAAGCCCGGCGCACGGTTGGAACTGCACGTCGAGTTCCTCGTGGGCCGGAAGCATCTGCCGGTCGTTACGCTGCGGCGCGCGGCGTAGTCGAGCGTTTCGACTTCTGCGATGGCGAACGACTGGGTTTGCGGTGCCCGCCGATGGGTTGCAACAATACTCGTGTGCTCGACTTGTCAATGAACGCGTCGCGTCGGCTTCGCCAACGCCACTGCCCACGTCTCGCATATCGCCTGAATCACCGACCAATCTACTCGAAAACTACCTCACACGCGTTCACGCAACAATCGTTGGACCAGGACACCAGGGATTGGAAAACGAACTGATCGACCCCGGCGACGAAGTGGGCACGGTTGCCGGCGCGGTCCACTGCCGCGAACGCTTGGGCGGAATGCTCTGCTACTACTACCGCGACGCGGCGTAACGAGCGGATTTGCCCGCTACCTTCCCACCATCACGACGCTCGCCGTGCGCGAAAGTGCGCGACGCTCTGCACTTTGGCGACCCATTGGAACGGTAGCATCCGGCCGCCGACCCAATTTCACGCCGAACAATCGCGGATATTTCAAATTCCCAAAGAACTTGACGAGCGGCTCAGTTTTTTTACCACACGCTCTACGGTTGGAAATAGCGACTCCGTCGAGTCATTGCGAATAACACATTTCAACAAACATGCCGTCTTCCAATTGCTCAACACAAGATGCGACCCGGTGAGTTCTGGTACAAACAATTCGATCCGGTGCGGGGCATGTGGTGGCCTCAATCAAGCAAGCGCTTGTTGCCAAGCGGACAGCTCGCGGGCGCTACGCGATAATCTCGGCGATCGGCTTGCCGTAGTCGATCTCCAGCCGCTTGCGACCGGGGATTTCCAATCGGCGGGCGTCCAAACCCAACAACTGAAAAATCGTCGCGTGAAGATCGGTCACGAAGTGCCGATTCTCGACGGCGTGGAAGCCTAATTCGTCGGTTGCGCCGTGAACCACGCCCGCCTTGATGCCGCCGCCGGCCATCCAGGCCGAAAATCCGAAGTTATGGTGGTCCCGGCCATCGGCTCCCTGGGAGTAGGGCGTGCGCCCGAACTCCGAGCTCCAAACCACAATCGTCTCGTCCAGCAGGCCCCGTTGCTTCAAATCTTTGAGGAATCCGGCCAAGGGCAGGTCGACCTTCGCGCACAGCGACGAGTGATTCTGCACCAGCGCCCCGTGTGCATCCCATTCGCCAGCGGCGCCGTTCCCATGAAACACCTGGATGAAACGGACGCCCTGTTCGAGAAACCGGCGTACGGCAAGGCATTGCTCGCCGAACGGCCGCGTCGTCTCCTGATCCAGTCCATAGAGCCGGTGGATGGCTGCCGTTTCCTCGGAGAATCGCATGGCGTCGGGCACGGCCGTCTGCATGCGAAAGGCCAACTCATAGGACTTGATCCGCGCGCTCAGCATCCGATCAGATGGACGCTCTGCGGCCGAGAGCCGATTCAACCGGTGGAGCAGGCCGGCGCGTTCCACCGCCTCGTCCGACGATACGGCCACCGCGGGGCGGGCGAACTGCAACGGGTTTTTCGGGTCAACGTTTATTACCACAGCCGCGTTCTCGGGCCCCAGGTAGTCGCCGTCAATGCCCTCGTTGCATTGCGTGATGAGCGTGGGTCCGATGTGGATGAATTGCGGCAAGTCATCGCCCAGCGATCCCAAGCCGTATCGGACCCAGGCGCCCATCGTCGGCGCACAGCCGGCCAGTAAATGTTTGCCAGACATCATTTCGATTTGGGCGCCGTGGTTGTTGTCGGTCGTCCACATCGAGCGGACCAGCGCGATGTCGTCCATGCACTCGCGCACGTTTGGCCACCAATCGCTGACCTCCGCCCCGGAACGGCCGCCCGGCTTGTATCCGATTTGCATCGGCCAGATCTTGCCCCGATCGTACTTGACGATATTGTTCGCGACCTGCGCCCTGACGTTCTTGAGGTACTCCGAAGTGAGAATTTCCTTGTGGGGAGTTTCGGAGAGCGTCTTACCCGCGTATTTGGCCAAGGCCGGCTTGGGATCGAAGGCCTCGACGTGGCTTACGCCCCCCCGCATCATGAACCACACGACCTGCTTGGCCCGCGGCGTAAAATGAGGCTGGCCATCGGGCGGCGTCGAACCAGTGAATGGATCCGCGGCCCGGGCGAACCCATCGCGCTGCAATAACGCGCCCAACGCGAGTGCCGAGAAACCCGTTCCCAGGTCGGACACGAACGTCCGGCGCGAGATGCCCGCATTTCGCGGGCGATCTTGTTTGCGGAAAGCGCTCATAGTAAAACCCTTCGCTGGCTAGCGGATCGAAACGAAATCGTTGTGGTTCAGGAGCACATGAATCAACCCCTCCCGTGCCCGCACATGCGGCGCTCCGCCGTCCGCGGCGCCGACGACGGCCAATTCGGCCAGCCGCGACAGCGCAGTCTCACATTCGGCCCGCTCCTCAGCCGAGGGCGCACGTCCGAGGATCCGCGTGAAGGCAGCCGAGATAAATGCAGCCGATTCGTAAGGCGGAACGTCCCCGCCGATTTCGCGGTGAATTGCCGCCGTGATGTCGCTGGCCGCCTTCAACGTCATGTCGCTGTTCATCATCAAGAGCGCCTGCTGGGGCACGATCGTTTCTTGGCGACGATAGCAGTCCTCGACGTTAGGACCATCGAACACCGCGATGGCACTAACCTTGTCGTGGGGCTCGCGGGCGTAACGGTAGTAGAGCGTGCGACGCATGCCCGTACCTGCCGCGGGAACCGGCAGATCGGGGCCGCCCAGCGTCGCGTCCAGCTTCCCGCTCAGAACCAACAAGCTGTCTCGGACGATTTCACCCTCCATGCGGCGGACGTTCATTCGCCAGAGGAAGTGATTATCGGGATCGACCGCCTGGTTTGGATCTTCCCGAGCAGGAGTGGACTGACGGCGGTACGCCTGGGAAGTCACCATCAGCCGATGCAGCTTCTTCATGCTCCATCCAGAGTCCATGAACTCGACAGCCAGCCAGTCGAGCAACTCGGCCTGTGACGGTCGCGGCGTCCGAAGTCCAAAATCGAACATCGACGCCACAAAGGGCTCGCCGAAATGCCGGACCCACATGTGATTGACGGCGACACGGGCTGTCAGCGGATTCTTGCGATCCGCGATCCATCGCGCCAGCGCAAGCCGGCGTCCCGAGCTGGTTTGGGGGTACACGGGGCCAAGTGGCGAGTACGGCGGCTTTTCATCGCGGGGCTTGGCGGCCAGTGCCGTCCACTGCATCTGTAACTCGGCCAGCTCCTTCTCGGCCGCCGCGACGGCGTCGGCCGCCGCCTTCCCCTTACCTTTCATTGCGCCGTCATTTTTTACCGCGGCGCGCGTCTCGGCCAACTTGAGCCTCACGTTGGCGACCCTGGCGCCGGCTTCGGCGGCCGAGGCAGACTGCTCCGCCCTTCCCGCAGCCAGTACCAACTCGCTCATGTTCGTCGGCGGCGACGGAGAGTATTTTGCACTCTCGGCCGACTGGCGTGCGTGCAGACTCACACGCTGCGCTCGCGCGGCGCTTTCATTCTTGGCCGCGGCGTCGACCATCAGGTTCGATTGCTCCAACGCCGCCTTAGCGTCCGCCTGGGCGTCCTCCGCGGCGGACGGCTTTAAGTTTTCGAGCAGCGTTGCCTGCGAAGGCAGGACCGCCACGGCAATGCCGACGAACTTCACTACGGCGCCGAAGCTGGTCACTGCGAAACGTCCTGGACGCCGCGGATTGAGCAACGTATGCGCCAGCAGCAGCTTGCCGTCGACCCACACGTTGACCAACCGGTCGCGGACGGCCACCTTCAGATCGTACCGCCGGCCGTTGTTCACGGCTACCTCGTGAATCGCGTCGGAAGGATAAATTTCCTTGCCGTCGACCACGTAATACACCTGCACCTTTGAGCCGGTCGGACTCATGAACACGCCGACGTATCCGTGCTCATCGGCGTCGAACGCCACGCCGACCGCGCGGGTTCCTCCCGCGACGATCGAAAAATTCATCGTCGAGGTGAAATCACGTGGGTGGTCTTGCAGCGAGACTAATCGGCACTGCGGTGCGTCGACCTGCTTCTGCACGAGACCGTCGCCGACGTGCTCCCATTCCCCGCCCATGGACTTCCATAACTCGGGCCGCGGCTTCTTGAAGTCATCAGCCAGCACCGTCTCGTGCGGCGCCGGTGGGAGCGTCGCGGACAAGTTCACGGTCACGGCGGACCAACGCCGCTCGTTCGAGGCGAGAGCATCGTTCGCCTGCTGTAAGGCGGCCAACGTGGCGTGGCACCGTTTTTCGGCTGCGGCCAACGTCTCTTGCTGCTCGAACGGACGCAAGGCCGGATAATACGCGTGCACCGGCAGTTTCACTTCCGCGATCAAAGTGTCGGCGCCGAACAATTTTGGCACCGCCGGTTTAATGGGAAGCTCCTTGTTCGGCTGCAGTTCGTCTCCACGGACAAACAGATAGGTCGGCGCCTTCAACTCGGCATCATAGATGCGGGCGAGCCCGTTCTTCGTCACGTCGATCTCACCCGGCACACGGTCGGAGCGCAGCATGTGCGGCTCAAAGAACGCCCGCAATTGGTAGTAATCTTCCTGGCCAATCGGGTCGTACTTGTGATCGTGACAACGCGCGCAGTTCATCGTCAATCCGAGGAGGCCCTTGCTGGTGTGCTCGACAATGTTGTCCAGCCACACGTTGCGATTAAACAGATACCAACTACGCGCCAGGAAGCCATTCGCCGCCAAGACCGCGGGGTCGTCGGGCGCGATTTCATCGGCGGCCAGCATCTCGAGGATCATCCGGTCATAGCCCTTGTCGGTATTGAGCGACTGGATGATCCAATCTCGCCACCGCCACATGTGCCGCCAACTATAGCGGACCTCCGCATCGAGCCCAAATGCATCGGCGTACCGCCAAATATCCATCCAGTGGCGAGCCCAGCGCTCGCCGTAGGCGGGGCTGGCCATCAGCCGATCGACGACGGCTTCGTACGCCTGCGGCGAGGCTTCCGCCAAGAACTTGTGCAGTTCCTGGGGCGTCGGAGGCAGCCCGATCAGGTCCAGGTACACGCGTCGAAGCAAGACGCCTTTCTCCGCGGCATGCAGTGGCCGCAGCCCTCGCTCCCGCTGCTTGGCCAACAGAAAGGCGTCGATCGGGTTGGCGGGCTGCTGACCGGCGGCCAGATTTGGAACCGGCGGACGCTGCGGCGGCAGAAAAGACCAATGCTTGCTCGGGTCCGGTGGCACAGGCTCGTCGGCGGCAAGTGCGCCGCGATCGATCCAAGTTTTCAACACCGCGATCTGCTCGGCCGAAAGTGGCTCGCCCTCCAGAGGCATGCGGAGATCTTTGTCCGTTTCCGTCACCCGCTTTAACAAGGGGCTGTCCGCACTGCGTCCCGGAAGAACGGCTGGACCGCTTGCGCCCCCACGGCGAATCTCGGAGATTGCGTCCAGCCGCAGGTCAGATTCCTGCTTCAGTCCGCCGTGACAAGCGAAACACCTCTTGACCAGAATCGGCTTGACCTCATTCAAGTACAGGTCGCCGGCGGGGGTGCCGGCCCAAACCGGGCGAACGACAGCAAGGCTGCCAACCAGTACAAGCGCGGTTCGCCACATAACGCCTCCAAGGCAACTGGTAAACGGACCATTTCCGTCTCATTTTAGTAGCTGGCGGCTGCACTTGGCATTCGCAACCTTTGTGATTATGCGCAAAAGGGTTGAGGATCTAGATGCAGGGCTTCGTCAAAGCGACAACCGTCGTCCCGCGTTGGAGTTATATGGCCAAGAGCCCGGTCGAGTAGCGGGGTAACAACGGAACGGTTTGACGGCCCGTCGAACTTCATAACTTTTGAATTCTCCCGCTCGTTCGGGCGAACCAGGCCCGCGCTAGGCGAGGATTCCGCGAACCACTTCGCCATGCACGTCCGTCAAGCGAAAATCACGCCCTTGAAAACGGTAGGTCAAACGTCGATGGTCAATTCCTAACTGGTGCAACAGTGTGGCGTGCAGGTCGTTGACATGAACCGGATCCTGTTCGACGCCGTAGCCGAAGTCATCCGTCCTGCCGAAGGTTGTACCCGCCTTAATGCCGCCGCCCGCCAACCACATCGAAAACGCCCGGATGTGGTGATCGCGTCCCAAGTCGTCGCCCAGCCCGAGAATCTGCGGAGGTTGGGCCATCGGCGTTCGGCCGAACTCGCCGCCCCAGATGACAAGTGTATCGTCGAGCATGCCGCGCTGCTCAAGATCCAGAATCAGTGCAGCCGACGCCTTGTCGACTTGCGCGGCGCATTGGGTCATGTACTTCGTCAAGTCTTCATGATGATCCCAGCCGTTGTGATAGAGCTGGATAAACCGAACGCCGCGCTCGGCCAGTCGGCGCGCCAGCAGGCAGTTGGCGGCAAACGTCCCGTCGCCGCCCTGGGTGCCGTACCTATCGAGGACGTGTTGTGGCTCGTCGGCAAGATTGACTAGTTCCGGAACACTAACTTGCATGCGAAAGGCCAACTCGTACTGGCTGACGCGGGTTGCGATCTCGGGATCGTCGACCGCTTCGCCGCGCAGACGGTTGAGCGCCTGCACAGTCGAGACTAATTCGCGCTGGCGCGACAGCTCGACTCCCGGCGGACAGCGAACATATTGGACGGGATCTCCGAACGATTGCAGTTCCACTCCCTGGAATCTGCCCGGCAAGAAGCCGCTGTGCCACTGGCGCGACGAAAGCGGTTGTGGCGGCCGCCCTCCTTTGGACATCAGGACGATGAAGCCGGGCAGATTGTCGGTTTCGCTTCCCAGCCCGTAAAGCGCCCACGAGCCCATGCTCGGCCGGCCCGAAATTGAGGTGCCCGTGTTCATCACCGTCTGCGCCGGGTCGTGATTGATCTGGTCGGTTTGCAAGGAACGTACTATCGCGATGCGATCGGCGATTGCGCCAGTGTGGGGGAAAAACTCGCTGATCTCCAGTCCCGATTGTCCCCACTTGCGAAACTTAGCGCGCGGTCCCATGCAGGTCAGCGCGCGGCCCTGCAACAGCGCACTGGGCTGCCCCTTGGTCAGCGATTCCGGCACCATCTGCCCATCGCGTTTGGTCAACTCCGGTTTGAAATCGAAGCTTTCGAACTGCGACGGTCCGCCCGCCATGTACAGGAAGATGACCCGGTTCGCCTTGGGCGGCAAGTGTAAGGGGCGAACTACCCCCGGCCAGCGCTCCGGCGGAACCGCTGCCACATCCTGGTCCGCCAGCAGCGGGGAGTGGCTCGACAACTCGGCCAGCGCCAACGCCCCCAGCCCAACGGAGGTCTGCCCGAAAAAGGCCCTGCGCGAGACCAACGTTGAGGATGCATCACTGGGCGGCACGGAACTAGTTCCTTGTGATGGTTTCGCTGAGATTCAGCATCGCCCGTGCCAGCGAAGTCCACGCTGCCAACTCGGCGACGTCGAGATCCCGGCGCACAGGAGACTGTCCAACCGCCGTTAAACTTTCCCCGGCGCGAGGGTTGCCGGCGAAGTGTTCGCGTTCGGCCTCGAAGAGACGCTTGAGGAATTCGACTTCCGGCGGTGTGGGCCGTCGTCCGAGCGCGCGCCGCCACGCCCAGACAACGCGATCCTCGAACGATTCGCCTCCCTCGTCGATGATCCGAGCGGCCAATACGCGGGCTGCTTCCACGAACGACGGGTCATTCAGCAACACCAGCGCCGCGGTCGGGGTATTGGACAACGGCCGTTCGGCGGTACACTCTTCGCGGCTCGGTGCATCGAAGGCCAATAAAGCGGGGTGCAGAAATGACCGCTGCCAGTGAGTGTAAACCCCTCGGCGATATTGCCGCTCTCCCTTATCGGCGACGTAGACTCGCGGCGGAAAGTTCAAGTGCCGGTAGTAATCATCGGGTTGGTAGGGTTTGGCGCTGGAGCCTCCGACAGTGCGAGTCAAAAGCCCGCTAATAGCAAGTGCGTTATCGCGAATGAGCTCCGCCTCGAGTCGGAATACCGACTGGCGTCCGATGAGCCGATTGAGCGGATCGCGCTGTACCAGTCGAGCGTCGCCGACAGACGACTGGCGATACGTGCTGGAGGTGACGATCAGCCGTACCATATGCTTCACATCCCAGCCACTATCCATAAACTCGACAGCCAGCCAATCCAACAAGTCGGCATGCGCCGGCCACTCGCCGCGCGTCCCCAAATCGTCGAGCGCGCGCGACAATCCCGTGCCGAAATACAGCTTCCACAGGCGGTTGACGAACACTCGGGCGGTCAGGGGATGGTCGCGCGTGACAAGCCACCGAGCCAGGTCAAGTCGTGTTGCCCGGCGCTGGTCATCGTTCGATCCTGGCAGGCAGGCTGGGACCGCAGGTGTCACGATTTCTCCAGTCTCGTCCATCCAGTTCCCCCGCGGCAATACACGAGTGACGCGCGGCGCGACCGCCACGGTTTGAATTGTCCTGGCCAACGCAACATTGGTGCGTCGGTCGAGTAAGTCGTCTGTCCTTTGATAAAGCCGAGCAAGCTCGGGCGCAAGCTTGGCGAAATACTCCTTCATCGCCGCCTGCTGGGCCGCGGTCCGGTCCCCCGGAGCGAGTGCGAGCACGGCCACGAGATTCTCGGGAGGAGCCATCAGCGAATGGTCGTGCTGGTAGGCGGCCAATTCCTCCGTCGTCTTCGTGATTTGCGCGTCGAGCTCAGCCAGGTCGGCCGCTTGTTGATCGGTGGGCAAAAGCAGGTCGGCCACAGGAAGATACATGCCGCGCTGGCGGATGTCGGCAAAGAAGGCGGCGAGGCGGTAAAAGTCGCGTGTTGTATACGGATCGTACTTGTGGTCGTGGCATTCGGCGCAACCCAGCGTGGCCGCCATCCATACCGACGATACATTCCTCACGCGCCCCGCGGCGTACTTGGCCAGGTACTCCTTTTCCTGAATCCCGTTTTCGTTGCTCGTCATCCCGAGCATGTTGTAGCTCGACGCCACACGCTGCTCTCGGGTGGCGTTCGGCAGCAGGTCTCCCGCTAATTGCTCGATGGTGAACTGGTCAAAAGGCAAATTGGCGTTGAACGCATTGATGACATAATCGCGATACGGCGAAATCGCTCGGTCCTCATCGGAATGAAATCCAGTTGTATCGGCGTATCGCACGAGATCGAGCCAGGGGATCGCCAGTCGTTCGCCAAAATGTCGCGACGCCAAAAGCCTTTCCACAAGCTGCCCGTACGCCGTGGGCGACTCATTGTTTACGAAGGCATCGACCTCGGTGGAAGTTGGAGGAAGGCCGATCAAATCGAGACAGAGGCGTCGAATCAAGGTGGTGCGGTCGGCCTCGAGGGATGGCTCAAGCCCCGCCTCCTTGAGCCGCTTTAGCACGAATTGATCGATTGTTCCTTGCGCCCAGGTGGCCTTCTGAACTGACGGCGGTTGCGGTCGCATCGGGGGAATCAGCGACCAATGTGTTTGCCAGCTAGCGCCTGCATCGATCCAGCGTCCCAATAGCTCGACCTGCGCTGGCGATAGCGACTTGCTTGACTCGATCGGCGGCATGCGATCCGTGGGATCAGTGGAGGAGATGCGCCGGAACAGGGCGCTGGCCTGGCGATTACCCGGAATGAGTGGCTTCTCTCCCGACTCAAGTGTCGCGTAGGCGCCATCTTTGGTATCGAGCCGCAACCCCGCTTCGCGGTGTTTTTCGTCGGGACCGTGGCACTGAAAGCAGTAGTCCGACAGAATGGGACGAACGTCGCGATTGAAAATGACTTCGCGGGGCGAAGAAGTTGCGGTGCCCCCAGCGGCGAACCAGAGCCAAATCGCGATCGCAGATAAATGCGAACTGCGACGCAACTGTTCCGCGCCTGAGGCCATAGGTAGTCCCATCATTCCATCCCTGCGTTCCTGAAGTGCGGCCGGTCCCCGGCCGCACCACAACGCCCCAGACGGCGCGGAGCGTCGAGCAAGAATCTGCTGGAAGCGGCCAATTGGCATTGTAACTCGTATCGTCGTGCCGACCATGATTAAGACGTTGCGATATCGCGCAATTCGGTTTAGGTTTGTCGCGCATCGCGCTTGACACGGAATCGCTGTTTGCACCGCAAAAACCTCGTGGATTGCCCGTGCCGCGAACGAAGGCCGCTTGCAGCTTGTTCTTCCGGACCTTTCGCGCGGCCGCGTTGACTGACGTCGCAAATGACGGCTGATACGGCTGACCGCCCAAAGAAGCGGGCGGAAGAGCGAGTACGATACACGACGTCCCAAGCCGCAAGCACATGATTGATCGAATTCACGCCCGCGGCACAGCACACAGCCAATGCCCCCACAAACCCCTCCGCGCTCGGTCTAGGCCAGAACTTTCTGAACAACTTCACCATGCACGTCGGTCAGCCGGAATCTGCGCCCTTGAAGCTGGAACGTCAGGCGGGTGTGGTCGATTCCCAGGCAGTACAGCAACGTAGCGTGTAGATCGTGTACGTGGACCGGATCTTGCGTGATGTTGTAACTAAAATCGTCGGTGGCCCCGAGGGTCACGCCCGGCTTGATGCCGCCTCCGCAGAGCCACATCGTAAAGCAGCGCGGATGATGATCGCGTCCGTAGTCGGTGGCCGTCAATGTCCCTTGGCAATACACCGTGCGGCCAAACTCGCCCCCCCAGACGATCAAAGTATCGTCGAGCAGTCCCCGCTGCTTCAGATCGATGACGAGCGCCGCCGACGCCTGATCGGTATCCTTGCATTGGCCCGCGATCTGCTTGGGCAATTTCGCGTGCTGATCCCAGCCGCGGTGAAACAACTGAATAAACCGCACTCCGCGCTCGGCCAAGCGTCGCGCAAGCAGGCAGTTGGCGGCATAAGTGCCGGGTGTCTTTGAGTCCGGTCCGTACAGGTCAAAGACATGCTGCGGCTCGTCGCGCGCCGCGGTCAATTCCGGAACGGAAGCCTGCATGCGATACGCCAACTCGTACTGTGCGATGCGAGTCGCAATCTCCGGATCGCCCGTGGCGTCGAGCCGCGCATGGTTTAGCACGGCCAAATCGTCGAGAAACCTGCGGCGAGTCCCCGCATCCAGCCCTGCCGGATTGTTCAAATACAGCACGGGATCGCCGCCCGCCCGAAATTTCACTCCTTGATAGCGGGTCGGCAGAAAACCGCTGCCCCAAAGTCGGTCGTAGAGGGGTTGATCGGTCGGGTTCCCGCTTCCCTGCGAGACCATGGCCACGAAGGCCGGCAGGTCTTGATTGTCGCTGCCCAGGCCATAGGACACCCAGGAACCGATGCTCGGACGACCGGCAATTTGCGACCCGGTCTGAAAAAATGTGATCGCCGGATCGTGGTTGATCGCTTCGGTGTACATCGACTTGATGAAGCAAAGGTCGTCGGCGACGCGAGCGGTATGCGGCACTAGCTCGCTGAGCCATGCGCCGTTTTTGCCGTGCTGTGCGAAACGAAATGCACTTGCGGCCAGCGGAAAGCTGCGTTGCCCCGAGGTCATGCCCGTCAATCGCTGCCCCTGGCGCACCGAATCTGGCAGTTCGTTGCCGCGCAGCGCATCGAGCCGAGGCTTGTAGTCGAACAGATCCATCTGCGACGGGGCGCCGGATTGGAACAGGTAGATCACGCGCTTTGCGCGGGCGGGAAAATGAGGCAACCCGGGCAGGATCTCGCTACTGGCTGGTGAATCCGCGGCGGCGTTCTCAGAACCTAATAGACACGCCAGCGCGATCGATCCCAGCCCGGCGCCTGTGCGGCCCAGAAATCCTCGACGCGTCATGTCGCGTCGATAAGCAGCAAGCGGGTCCATGGATCACTCCTTGGTGATGGCCTCATCGAGGTTCATGATCAGGTTCGCCACGGTCGTGTAAGCGGCCAACTCGCCCGCATCGAGCCCTGCCTTCGACGGCGATTCGCCCGCTTTGACGAGCGCCTCCGCATCTTGCGGGCACTCTCGAAAATGGGCCAATTGCCGCTTCCAGTTCTGCAGAAGCGTCTGAAGCTCGGCGGCTTCCGGTCGACGCGCGGTGATGCGGCGAAACGCCAGTGCGATCCGCTCGGCCGGGTCGGATCCGGCCGCAGCCATCACGCGTTCGGCCAGTACGCGGGCCGCTTCGACATAGGTCACGTCGTTCATCAGCGCCAGCGCCTGCAGTGGCGTGTTGGTGCGGGTGACGCGTACCGTACACGTCTCGCGCGGAGATGCGTCGAAGGTGACCATCGTCGGTGGCGCGACGGTTCTTTTGACGTACGTGTAGATGCTGCGCCGGTACAAGTCGGCACCGTGACTTTGAACGTAGTCGAGCGTGCCAGTCAGTTCCATCCACAGCCGCGCCGGCTGATACGGCTTGACCGAAGGACCGCCGACTCGAGCGTCCAACAATTCACTGGCCGCCAGCACCTGGTCGCGTATCATCTCCGCCGACAACCGCAGTCGTGGTCCGCGCGCGATCAGACGGTTGTCCGGATCGCGCCGCTGCAACTCGGGAGTAACTCGCGAGGTTTGCCGGTAGGCGGCCGACGTGACGATCTTCCGCTGCAGGGCCTTCATGTCCCAACCGTTCCGCATGAATTCCGTCGCTAGCCAGTCGAGCAGTTCCGGGTGACTGGGAAGTTCTCCCTGCGCGCCAAAATCATCGACGGTCTTGACCAGCGCCGTGCCGAAAAACATCTGCCAGTAGCGATTCACCGTCACGCGGGCCGTGAGCGGATTGGAGGGATCGACCAGCCAACGCGCAAAGCCGAGCCGATTCTTCTTGGCCAAGCCAGCAGACGCGACGAACTTCGGCAGTTCGGGGGCGACCTTTTCGCCCGGCTGGTCGTATCGGCCGCGAAGCAGCACGAACGTGTCGCGTCGCTCGGGTGACTCCTGCATGACCATCGTCGTGGGAATCCGATCGATGACCTGCTCGTGCTGTCGGCGAAGTGCCGAAACCGCTTCATGCGCCGACCGTATGGTCTCGTCGGCATGTCTCTCAATGAAATATGCCTGCAGTTTGCGAGATTGCTGGGGCGTGCGGTTCGCGACCGGCAGGGCCAGAATCTCTGCCGGCGTGGCTGCCGTCGCCAAAAGCTCGATCTCGGTCGGCTCGAGACGAGCACGATAGATTCGCACGTCGTCGATGCACCCGTGAAAACGACCGGCTGGCCCATGCGCGCCGAGCCGAAACGGCTCCTTCGACTGAAACGTCTGGTACAACAAATCGACGAGCACTCGCTGCTGTTGTTTTTGGCCGTTGACGAACAACTTGACGCCGCTTGCCAATCGCGAGCCGTCGTAGGTCAAGGCCACGTGGGTCCACTGGTTCGCTGGCACGTTCGCGACGGTTTCCGCACGCAGCGCGTCGTCCAACCAACGCGTCACCAGGTTGACCTGCAATTTGCCGCCGACGATTTGCACGTTCCAACCATTGCCGTCGGGCTCGTCGATCATGCGCGAGCACAAGACGCCGTCGGACTCACCGTCGCGTTTGATCCAGGCCGACACTGTGAATTTGTCGTAATAGCCGAAATCGGCCACGTTGCCGCAGTCGACATAGCGGCGGCCGTCAAATGCGTACGCCTTTCCGACCCGACCGGGCGCGTAGCTTGGGTCTCCCTCGACAAACTTGCGCTCTTGGCCGCCGAGATTCTTGTCGCCACGAACTTTGTCGTTGTTGCTAGTGTCGCGGCTTTCAGTGCTTTCTTTCTCGCGGTCCGGAGGTTCGCACGACAATTGAACGGCCAGGTCACGCGCAACGGAGAACTCCCGGTCATCGACCGCCGGATGCGAGCTTTCCCAATGAGAAAGCGCCTCGGCAAGCTGCGGCTGCAATTCGACGATCCGTCGCTCAGCGGCGGCAAGCTCGGCCTCGAGCTTGGCCAACTGATCGCTTTGTTCTCGAGTGGGCGCAAGGATGAACGGAGGCGAGTTCCCCTCCTTCACCGCGCGGCCGCGCTCGGGCACTTGGTTGAAGAACGCAAAGAGTTGATAGAACTCTCTTTGCGTGACGGGGTCGTACTTGTGGTCATGGCAACGAGCGCACCCAAACGTCAGCCCCAACCACACAGTGCCAGTCGTCTCAACCCGGTCCACGACGTATTCGGCGGCGAATTCCTCGGCAATGATGCCCCCTTCACCATTGCCGCGCAGATTGCGGTTGAAGCCCGTGGCGATCCGCTGGTCGAGCGAAGCATTAGGCAGCATGTCTCCGGCCAACTGTTCGATCGTAAACTGATCGAATGGCATGTTTCGGTTCAACGCTTCGATGACCCAGTCGCGCCAGCGCCACATCGTCCGCTCACCGTCGGTCTGGTAGCCGTTGGTGTCGGCATACCGGGCCGCGTCGAGCCACGGGGCCGCCATTCGTTCGCCGTAGCGCGGCGATGACAGCAAGCGGTCGACGTTCTTCTCGTAGGCCTCCGGAGAATCATCCGCCAGGAAAGCTTCCACCTCGGCGACCGTCGGCGGCAAGCCCGTAAGATCGAGCGTGAGCCGGCGCAACAACGTGACCTTGTCGGCCGCTGGCGAGGGCGCGAGGCCTTCGTGCTCCAAGCGAGCGAGAACGAAGTGGTCAATTTCATTCCGAGGCCAGGCAGTATTCTTGACAGTTGGCAGAGCGGATCGCTGCGGTGCAATAAACGCCCAATGCTTTTGCCATCGCGCGCCCTCGTCGATCCAGCGACGGATGAGCGCGACCTGCTTGTCGGTCAGCCGTGGGCCGGCGTCCGGCGGGGGCATACGCTCATCCGGATCGTCCGACGTGATGCGACGCACCAGTTCGCTTGAGCCGGCCTGTCCAGGTTGAACTGCCTGGTGGCCTCCGAGGTCTGCTTTGGCGCCGTCCTCGGTATCGAGACGCAAGTCCGCCTTACGTTGTGCGGAATCGGGTCCGTGGCAGCGGTAGCATGCGTCCGAAAGAATCGGACGAATGTCGCGATTGAACTCGACTTCAGGTGGCGACGAAGTTGCCGGGTTCGCAATGCCGAACCACAAGCAGGGCGCGAGCGGAAACCAACGGACGTTGCAACGCAATGTTTCGCCGATCGACGTCATATCGTGCTCCTGTTGACGAGCGATTCTCATATCGTGCTCCTGTTGACGAGCGATTCTGCAGTATATCCTCCGGTTGCGTGACAACGTCTCAAAAAACCCGAGGCGGAAGCGACGCGTGGGGATGGCGGACTTGAGGAAAGGAGGAAAGCGCAGCGCGATTTGAATTTAAACTCGTCTCATCGTGCCGACCAGGACTAAAGTCATTGCGATATAGCGCAATTCGGTTTAGGTTTGTCGCGCATCGCGCTCGAAGCGGAACCGCGGTTTGCACCGCAAAAACCCTGTAAATTGTCCGTCGACCGTAAACGAAGCCCGCGTGAAGCTTGTTCTTCCGGACCTTTCGCGGGGCCGCGTTGATTGCCGTCGCAAATGACGGCTGATACGCTGACACCGTGGTGTCGGTGTGCGGCTGGAAGGCCCGCATGGCCGCTGTCTGTAGCGCCAATGGAAGCCGCACAGGTTCCAGGCGGGCGCTGGCCCGCGTGACTTTTACGGCACGGGCGTCGGTGGGTTTCCTTGTCGACTTTTCGTGAGCGCGGACGCAATGACCAGCTTAGATTCAGTTCCTGAGGTCGTGAGTGATGCGGTGGATTCCGCAACGACGCAGCCTGAATATTGGGTACTTGCGGTTCAAATCGATCAGCCGGTCCTGGAACGTCTGGGCGATGCCAGGCGGCTCGCGGACCGGCTGGGGTATGCGGTTGGTGTTCTTCTGGTCACTTCCGCTGGCGCAGAGGCGGATGTCGGCGCCCTCATCGCGCACGGAGCTGATCGCGTGCAACATGTTTTCGTTCCGAACGCCGGGCAGAGGACGCGGGTCGCGGCGGCCGAGGAACTTTTCCGCGAGCGTCGACCACGCCTGGTTTTGGCCGGCGGAGACTGCCAAGATCGTGAGTGGGCGGCGCTGCTTGCGGCGCGCATGGGCTGGCAACTGGTCTCCCCCGCACTCATGGTCCAAGTACGAGACAATCGGCTGCACTGTACGGCGCTGGATTCCACGGGCCGGCTGGCTCGGGAGGCGTCCTTCGCGGCGAGCACGACCGTCGTTGCGACGCTGGCTCCAGGCGTGGCCGAAGCGATCCCCGCGCACCTAACGAGGTCCGGCGCCGTCTCACAACCAATCATCGAAACGCGCGCCGAACCCGTCATGTCCACCCAGACGGTTCCGGCCGATCCTCGTACCGTCGATATTCGCTTCAGTAAACGAATCATCGCCGGAGGCCGAGGACTGGGCAACAAGGAGGGCTTTGACCGCTTGCGCCGGTTCGCCGACAAGCTACAGGCCTCCGTGGCGGCCAGTCGCATGGCAGTCGATCTGGGCTGGATCGCGCGCGATCGACAAGTCGGGCAGACCGGCAAGGCGGTCGCTCCCGAACTCTACCTGGCCTGCGGCATTAGCGGTGCGAGTCATCATCTGGAGGGTATCTCGCAGGCGAAGCATATCGTTGCGATCAACAGGGATCCTCAGGCGCCAATCTTCAAAGTGGCCCACTTGGGGCTCGTCGCTGACTTGTATGCCGTTCTAGATTGCGCTGAGAAAGCGTTGGACTGACGCATGCCAAATGCCGAATACGTTACGCGACAGATCCTAGGAAACGTTCCTCCTGGGTGGACTTCTCTGTTCTATGTCGCCGCGCTCGCGGCCTGGGCGGTTGCCGTAATCCTGTTCGGTCGGCGCTTTCTACGCCAGCGGCGCGGCCGGCCGCCGGAGTTGGGCGAGCGGCGTCAGTCGCTTGGGGCCGGGATGGGCGGCATTGTCAGCTACCTGGCGTTCCATCGACAGTTGCTGAGAGATACCTATGCTGGCATTGCACACCTGTTGACTTTCTACGGCTTTCTGGTCCTGTTCATCGGCACGTGCCTGGTGTTTCTGGAACACGACACGCCGCTCCACTTCTTTTACGGGTGGTTCTATCAGATCGCCTCGCTAATCATCGACCTGGGCGGCGTGGCGTTCATCTTGGGCCTGGCAATGTTTCTCGGCCGACGATTGCGGCATGGGCACGGCCGTATTCTCCGGGCGTGGTGGGTTACCACTCTTAGTGTGTTGTTGCTGGTGGCCGCCGTCAGCGGCTTTCTGCTGGAAGGATCGCGAATCGCGGTCGACCTGCCCGCCCACGAACGCTGGAGCTCGGTCGGCTACTCTGTGGCCTTGGTCCTCCGGGAATTCGGTATGGAAGGCGAGCGGGCATTGGTCTTGCATCGTTTGCTTTGGGCCGGTCATGCCGCGGTGTGTGTGGCCTTCTTTGTTCTGTTGCCGTGGAAGTTTTTCAGCCACCTGGTGTTTAGCCCGATAAGTTGGGCCACGCGCACGATCGAGCCTCGCGGCCGATTGCGGCTTACCGACCTTCCGCAACAGGCGCCGGGGGCCGTCGTCTGGGCCGATCTGTCGCGCCGCGACCTGCTGCAAGTCGACGCCTGCACGACCTGTGGACGATGTAACACCGTTTGTCCGGCGACCGCAGCCGGCAAGCCCTTGCGGCCGCGGGAAGTCGTGCTCGACATTCGGCGCGCGATGGATGGCTCCCCAGGGAGGAAGTCCGACGACGCGGATTCTCCGAGCAATCTTGCTGAACTGATCGCCGACGAGACGATCTGGTCCTGCACCACGTGCGGAGCGTGCAACCACGCCTGCCCGGTAGGAATTGACGTTTACGGCAAGATCGTCGAGCTGCGCCGCGGCCGTGTGGAAACGGGGATCGTGCCCGAGGCCGCGGAACAGCTCTTCGAGAGCACTGCGGCGCACTTCAATCCATTTCGTCGTCCAAATCGCGATCGCCTGCAATGGGCGCAGGGTCTCGACGTATCTGTTGCCGAGCCGGGCGAAGCCATCGAACTGCTGTACTGGGTCGGTTGCGCCGGCAGCTTCGACGACGACGGACAACGTGTGGCGCGCGCGATGATCAAAATTCTGAATGGCCTGGGGATTTGCTTCCGCGTCTTGGGAACGCGCGAACGTTGTACGGGTGATCCGGCGCGCCGATTGGGCGAAGAGGGGCTCTTTCAGCAGTTGGCCGCGGAGAATCTGGCCCTATTCAAGGAACACTCGGTCCAGCGAGTGCTCACGCATTGTCCCCACTGCTTCAATACATTCCGCAACGAATACTCCGAGCTGGGCGGGCAGTACGTGGTCGAGCACCATAGCCAGTTTCTGGAGCGCATGATCGCCGAAAAACGCCTGCGACTGGGCGGCCCCAAGCAGGGAGCAATCACGTTTCACGATCCCTGCTACCTGAGTCGCGGCAACGACGAAACGCAAGCTCCGCGATCGGTGCTCGCCGCATTAGTCGGGGAGGGACTTCGTGAAATGCCCCGTCACGGCAGTAACTCTTTCTGTTGCGGCGCCGGCGGAGGAAGTCTGTGGTTGGACGTGCAAGGCCAAGAGCGGGTGGAGAATTTGCGCGCCGTCGAAGCCGTCAGCACCGGAGCGGCTGTCGTAGCCACGGCCTGCCCCTTCTGCAAGACGATGCTCAGGACCGGAACGCTGGCATTGGGGTTGCCGAGCGATACGCCGGACGTCAAGGATATCGCAGAGCTGGTTGTCGAAGCGCAGGGCTGGTAGTATGCACGGCGCCATTGTTATCTTGGGTTCGGAACCATTCCCCGGCGGTTCTCCATCGCCGGCGGATCGAGCGGCACTAGCGTTGGCGGTGCGCTGCTTCGGCCGAGACGTAAGTGCCTATGCGCGCACCTCGATCGCTGAATGTTTATTGCGCTACGCCCTCGCGGCAGGGGCACGCGACGTGGCAATTCTCGATCACGCGATCGGCGCCCAGGAATTGTCGCGGCAAGCGGCAACCTGTCGGGCCGTCATTTGTGGTACTCCCATCACGCCGCTGGGCGATGCGCTTCCGGCTCGACTAGCCGAGCAGATGGATTGCGGGCTGGTGTTCGGCGTGCTCGAGCTGGAGCCGACGATCGATGGGTTTCACGTGGCGCGCGATTTGGGTCGCGGCGCGACTGAGGTTCTCGAAGTGCGTGGCCGCATCGTATGTGGAATGGCTGAGACGACGCTCCACCCGGGCTACGTATCTCGCTACCGTCGCTGGGCGATCGACGAGGGCCGGCTGACACAGGCTCTTGAACGCGCGGAGCATGGGCCCGCGACGGTCGCGGAGAGTTGGCACGCGGTGCGTCCGCGCCCCAGGTTCGCTAGCGAGAAGAAACATGAGGGGCTCAGCGCGTACCAACGGATGCACGACGCGTTTGGCATCGCTTCGCCGACTAAACGTAATTGCCCACAGCAGGTGGTCGCGGCCGACGCCGCGACGTGCGCCGCGCACTTGCTGCGTTACTTGTTGCACTATGGTTTTATTGCACGGCCCCTGCCGCTGCCTATGGCGCCCGCGATGGAACGGCCCGCGCAGGTCGCCCATTCGGACGCGGCTGCGCCGGCCCTCGTGGCCGGTCGAGGTGCTCGGGCACGAGGCCCCCGCCGACTCGACGGCCAGGCGTCTGGAATTCACCGTCGTCCGCTGAGTCTTGTCGAGGCTGCCCGCGCCAACGCGGCGGGGTCAAGGAAACTATTGCGCGGTCCACGACCCGTCGGCATGCGCCATCCGGTGCGGTTGCGTGGACCGTTTTCTCTGTCGGCGATCGGAAACGAGCACCACCATGCAGGACTTTGAATACTTATTCACGCCCATTCAGATTGGATCGCGAACCGTCAAGAATCGCATCTGTTGCAGCGCCCACGCCGATGCCCTGGCCAGGGATGGCATGCCCGACGAGCAAGAGCGGCGCTATTATGAAGAGAAAGCGAAGGGCGGCGTCGGATTCATGATGTGTTTTGGTTCGGCCAGCGTCCACCCCACGAGCACTGCGCGGGATTGGAACGGCGTGGAGCTGTTCGAAGACCGCGTGATACCCTACTTGAGCGAGTTCAGCGATACGATGCATCGCTACGATGTCCCGGTGGTCGCTCAGATCACGCATCGCGGCCGGCGCGGACGCAGTGTCGACCTTTGGAACCGCATGTTCGCCCCGAGCGACGTCCGCGAGCCAAATCACCGTGAGAATCCGCATCCGCTCGACGCATCCATGATCGACGAGATCGTCAGGGCGTTCGCGGCCGCCGCGGGCCGTCTCAAAGCAGGAGGTTTTGACGGTTGCGAGGTCATGGCCAGTCATTGCCATTTGATCGATCAGTTCTTCGCCGAGACCACCAATGAGCGCACCGACGACTACGGTGGAAGTCTGGATAATCGCCTTCGCTTCGGGCTCCGGGTGCTGGAAGCCGTCCGAGAAAAGGTGGGAGCGGAATTCATAATCGGAATCCGGATCACGGGCGATGACTTGCTCGAGCACGGATTGGACAACGACGTGATGCGCGAGATTGCATCCCGCTTGAACGCCTTGCGGATTATCGATTATTTTAACGTGATTGGAGGTTCGGCCGAGACCTTTGCAGGCGAGGCGGCGGCCGTCCCCAACATGTCGTTTCGCTTGGGAACGTATGCGCACTTGTCCGCCAGCATTCGCTCCGTGGTGGACGTGCCGGTTATTGTGACCGGTCGTGTCGTCGATCCCGTGCAGGCCGACCGTATTCTCGCCGCCGGCCAGGCGGACCTCTGCATTATGAATCGCGCATTGATTGCCGACCCGCATATGCCGAATAAGGCCCGTTCGGGTCAACTGGACGATATCCGCCAGTGCATGGGCTACAACGAAGGCTGCATCGATCGGATCTATACGGGCAAGGGTGTGACTTGCGTTCAAAACCCGGTCATTGGCAGAGAACGTGAATGGGCTCAACTAACTCGTAGCCACGAGCGCAAGAAGATCGTCGTCGTGGGCGGAGGTCCCGCCGGACTCGAAGCGGCCCGTGTGGCCGCGGCGCGTGGGCATCAAGTCATGTTATTTGAAAGTTCGAGTGAATTGGGGGGGCAGACATTGATTGCGATGCGCGCGCCGGGGCGACAGGATTTCGACGGCGCGACCCGCTGGTCGAGTCGTCAGTGTCGTAAACTCGGCGTTGAAATTCGCCTTGAAACGGCCGCAACCGTCGCCAACGTGCTTGCAGAGTCACCTCATATGGTCGTGGTTGCAACGGGGGCCTTGGCCCGACAGCCGAAGCTCGCGGGAATGGATGTCCACGTCTGTGTCTCAGCTTGGGACGTGCTCCGCGGCAAGGCACCCCCACTTGGACAGACGTTGCTTGTCATTGACGAAGAGTATGGTCATCAAGGCCCGACAACCGCGGAGTTCTTGCTCGATCAGGGCAAGGAGGTCGATCTTATCACGAGCCAGGAAACCATTGCCAACTTTCTGGGGGCAACAACACGGCCACCTTTACTAGCGCGTTTGTTCAAGAAAGGCATTCAGGTGTTTACGCATCTCGAAGCACGGAACCTGTTGGAAGGGCGACTGATCGCCAGGAACATATGGTCGGGCGAATTGCAGCAGGTAGGACCCTACGACGGCTTCGTGTTTGCTTATGGTGGAAAGAGCCTGGATGACTTGAGCGCGCTACTGAAAGAACGCGGAACTCTCGTGGAGGTCGTGGGCGACGCATTTGCGCCTCGCTCGCTGCAGCATGCCATCTTAGAAGGACATCAATTCGCGCGAAACATCTAGTTGCCGGTGAAGTCGCGATCACACTACCTGATCCCATTACAGAACTCGTACGGTACTCCATGAAAATCACCGCCCTCGAAACGCACGTCTGCCACGCACGGATGCGGAACTGGATCTTTGTCAAAGTCGTGACCGATCAGCCGGGACTTTGGGGCTGGGGCGAGGCGACCCTCGAATGGCACACCCGGGCCGTCGTTGGCGCAATCGAAGATATCGCTCCGTTGCTGGTGGGCGAGGATCCCACGCGGATTGAGCATCTTTGGCAGATTATGCACCGACAGCATTTCTGGCATGCCAACGGCATCGTCCGGGCCACGGCCACGAGCGGCATCGACATCGCCCTCTGGGATATCCTTGGCAAGATCCACGGAGTTCCCTGTCACAAACTTTGGGGCGGACCGGTACGCGATTACGTACGCACGTACTGCCATTTGGGCGGCGGCCGGATGGAGGATTTTTATCAGTCCGATCCGACGGACGCCCAATTCTTCGGCGAGCTGGCCGCCCAGGCGGTGTCCGATGGATTCACGGCCTTCAAATCGATGGCAGTTCCGCCGAGCATGCCGCTCGCAGGACTGCCGCCGGTGCGGTACGCGGAGGCCTGCGTCCGTGCGATGCGTGACGCCGTGGGCGATTCGATCGACATCATGGTCGATTGCCATGCCCGACCTTCGCCGCGAATGGGCGTGCAGTTCGCCAAAGCGCTCGAACCTTATGGCCTCTACTGGTTAGAGGAACCGTGCTGGCCCGAGTCGCTGGACGGCCTGGCGGAAGTGCAACGATCGGTCGTTACGCCGATTGCCACGGGCGAGCGGCTTGTGGGCGTGGCGGCTTTCGCGGCGCTGGCCGGGCGTCACGCTGCCAGTGTCCTGCAACCCGACATCACGCACTGCGGTGGGTTGAGCGAAGCGCGACGGATCGCGGCACTGGCTGAGACCTATCGTTTGGCGTTGGCGCCCCACAACCCTCAAGGTCCGATCAGCACGGCGGCGTCGCTCGAGCTGGGCTTCAGCACGCCGAGCTACGTGGTTTGTGAAACGGTCCATGCCGACGTGCCGTGGCGCGGCGATGTCGTGAACGAATCGTTCGTCGTCGAACCTGCAGGCCGCATCATCCGGCCGAACACGCGCTCTGGACTTGGCGTCGAGATCAACGAAGCGGAAGTCCGCAAGCACCCCTTCGAGCAAGAATTGCCGCAGCGCGTGTTCCACGCCGACGGCAGCGTGGGGGATTGGTGAGTACATGGAAACTGCCTACCTCGTTTCGGTCTGGGGAGACGGCCCCTTCCGTTCAACCCACAATTGGCCAATTTGCGGCGTTAACTGGCATGCATGGCGGTACTGACCGGGTGTCTGTCCCATGTGGCGCTTGAAGGCGACGTGCATGTACTCGTGATGCCGGAATCCACAGCGGGCCGCGATCGCGCTTATCTTCAGGTCGGTGTCCGCCAACAAGAGCTTGGCGCGCTCCAACTGTACGCGGAGAACCTCGGCGTGCGGACTCCGCCCCAGGTGCTTGCGAAATCCTAGTTCGAACGTGCGGCGCGAAAGTCCCAACTGGTTGACCACATCGTCCAAGCAGATGCCTTCGCAGGCATGCTCATGCACGTAGCGCACCGCGTCGGCGATGTCCTGATCGGGAATTGCCAGGACGTCCGTCGATCGGCGGGCCACGATTCCCAGCGGCGGGACCAACACGGGACTCGTCGGCGCCTTTCGCTTCGCCATCATGCAGTCCAGGATCTCGGCGGCCAGGTAACCGATGCGATGGGTGTTGGGAACCACGCTCGATAGCGGCGGATCGGCCAATTGGCAGATCAGCTCGTCGTTATGTACGCCGATGACCGCCACCTCGTCCGGAACGGCCACGCCAGCCTGCCGGCAGGCATTGAGCACCTGGTGGCCACTCAGGTCATGCCCAGCCAGCAGGCCGATCGGCTTCGGCAGTCGCGCGACCCACTTGGCAAGGTGATCCTGCTCTTCGAGATAACTCGACGAGCGGCGGCGTCTGTCGCGCGGCTGGTAGATATGATATTCCATCGCGACGCTTGTCAGGAGCTGGCGGAAGTGCTCGGCTCGATTCTCGGACCACCACGCGCCACTGATGCTGTAATAGGCGAACCGCTGAAAGCCACGCTCGCGCAAATGCTCCCACGCCGCGCGAACCGTGGCCTCCTCGTCGGTTAGGACGCTGGGGAAACCCAGGCCGAGCGCCGTGGTACTGAGATCCATTGCCGGCAGACCCGACTCCCGAATCGACTGACCAATGTGTTCGTTTTCGATGCGGGCCAAAACTCCGTCCCCGCACCATGTCGACAGCCACGAGGGCGCCCGCTCACCCCGGCCTCGTTCCGCGAGGTAGACCGTCCAATTCGCGCAGTGCTCCATGTAAGCGTTGACGCCCTGCAAGATACCGCGGCCGTAGGCGTTCGACGTCTCGATAAGCAAGGCGACGTAGGAAGATCGTCTGCGCTTCATGGTGCATCCTGTAGCAGAGGAGCTCGCGGTGTTTGCACAATCTCTCGTCACAGCTCACCCACGATTATACAGCGCTCCTTTCCCCATACCGAGAGCGCCCTGCAGTCGTTGCGGACTGTTCCCCGTTACCGACCGGTCGCGTCCGCGCCGTCGTCATGCGATCCGCCTCGAGATCCAGGGACGACCGCACGGACAGACGGATCACTCCGCGCGAGATGGGCGTTTTTCCGGCACTTTCCGCGACTCTTGTGGCCGACCATGCGCCTGCCATCGCCGCGCGATGCTCGGTTTCGACGCATCCGACAAAGGGGCCTGGTGAAGCCACATTGCTCGCCGCCTGAGTCTGGCAACGTCAAAAGCTCAATTTTTATGCGCGTTTTCACTAGCAGCCTTAGCTCGATCGCCTGGCTATACTCAGCCATATGCGGTGATGGCGGCAGCGACTTGGTGATCGACCTTCGTCGTCAAACCGCACAAGCCGTCGACGGTAGTGGGGAGAGGCATTTCCCGTTGGAACGATTCTGTTCTGTCCCTGGGTGTTCTCCGTGTTTATCGCCGCTCATCGTTTAGCGTTGCACAGAAAGGCCGTGCGCCTAAGGACGAGGAGCACCGATGTTGACGTCGCGCTTGTTAAACAAGAGGGATTCTGGGCTACGCTTGACGAGAGTCGATGCGGCGCGTCCGGGGCTCGCGAGTCATGCGACCCATTCCGCAACCCGACCCGCGTCGGGCGCACTCGCCTAGCTGCGGAACCCGACGGGCTGAGGAGCGGCGGTAGAAATAACGGGAACCCGGAGAAGAGCACGGCACTGGACGCCGCATCGTGGAATTTGGCTGGATGCCTTGCGGGCGCGTGTCGTGAGAACTGGTGCCTCTCAACCGTGATGCCATAGAACATAAGGAGTGTCAAATGTCTGTCGCTCGTGCCACCGTCTCTGCGTCGCTCTTGCTCGCGATGTTTTTCTCGCATCCCGTGGTCGCTCAGCCGCCCACTTCGGGTCTGGCTTTCTGGATCAACGCCTCGGATCTCAATGCCGACGGGATGGCCAACAACCCCGCCGACGGCACGCTCGTTGGCGATCCGGACGGAGTCAATTGGCAGAGCGCAATTCCTATCGACTTGGGCGGCACGCCCACGCCGGTGCAGGGCTACGCCGAAGATCCTGCGGGCTACTTTCCGGAGCGCGCCCCGATGTACGTCGCCTCCGCGATCAATGGCAAGCCCGCCGTGCGATTCGACATCGGGACCACGTCTACCGATCCTGTCAACAACGATGCGCTGCAGTTTCGGGCCGTCGGCGGCGGCGCGCTCGACGGCTACAAGATGGACGTGACCAAGACGTACACGGCCTTCGTCGTGGAACAGTATGAAGTCCCCAGCGACGGGACTTACTTTTCCACGGTAAATCCCTTTAGCGGGGACAATGGCGACCTCGTGCGTGTCAGGGCCAACGGCCAACTTCGCATGTTCTCGGGAGGCGGCTTCCGTGACAACACGGGGCTGCACGCCCCCGGCGCTGGTATCGTGACTGTATCGAATATGGCAGTTTCGGGAGGTGGGGCCGCTCCGCAAGAAATGTGGGTCAACGGAACGTCCATCGGTACCCTGAACTTGAGCCGTTCCTCGACGGTCAGCCACAATTTATCCATCGGGACGCCGCAGGGCAACCTTGTAGGGGCTGGGCTATTCGGCTACCGCGGGGACATCGCCGAAATGCTGATCTACGAACGAACGCTTTCCGCCGCTGAGTTGAACCAAGTGGGCTTCTACCTTGAACAGAAATACTCGCTCGATACAGCCTACGTAGCATCTTCCCTGCCGGGCGACGTGAACTTCGACGGCGTTGTCAATATCTTCGACATCAATCTGGTCTCGTCGAATTGGGGCGGGTCCGGCCCGACGGGAGACGCCAACGGCGACATGACTGTAAACATCTTCGACATCAACCTGATTTCCTCGAATTGGACGCCGCCGGGCAATGGTTCCGCGGTCCCCGAGCCGAGCAGTTGGGTTCTAATAGCGCTGGGCGGTGCGCTTAGTGTGTGGCGACTTCAGCGCCGCGGACGAAACAGCCCCCCGACGTGATCGTTCCTTTCAGTCCATCTCGCGACCGCAGGCCAAAGCCCCAGCCCTTTCAAGCTGCTACTGCTATCTGCGATTTTCCCGAGGTTTTTGATGCTTGCGGTTGTCAACGCCCGAGAAATCGTCATGTCGACGACATTCGAGCGGTCCGTGAATCATATGGATTTGCCGCAAATTCCAGGGTTTCAAGTGAGCGCGCCAGTATTGCTCTCAATGACAGCTTGAAAGGGCTGGGCCAAAGCCCTGTGCCACTTATCGCCGCGTGCTCGAAACAATTTGCGGGCAAAGGAGCCTATCATGACAGCATGGTCCTCTGCGACACGGTTCGTCGACTCAGAAAGCTCACGGGTGTGGGTTGGCCCGAATCTGGCGCCCTCGTCGACGGGATTGAAGAACGGTACCGGCGTGCTCATTCGGAAGAGGACGAACACAAGGTTATTGTGCCTACATGGTTTCACCCTTGTGGAGTTGCTGGTTGTGATCGCCATTATCGGCGTCTTGATCGGACTGCTGCTGCCCGCGGTGCAGGCCGCGCGCGAAGCTGCGCGACGCACTAGTTGCACGAACAACCTCAAACAAATCATGTTGGCGGGGCACAATTTCCATGACGCGTACAAGTCGTTTCCGGTGGGCCTCAAGAGCGATCCGGTCCCGAAAATTTACGGCGGGGCCGTCAAAAGTTGGACCCACGTCGTCCTTGGTTACTTGGAGCAGGGAAACCTCGAGCGGCTCGTTGATGTCCAATCCGGGATGTCTACGGCCAATTGGTACACCGGCGACAAGCTGGCGTCGACGCACCATATCCCAATGTACGAGTGCCCCTCGGACGAGGTCGGCACCATGGATCTGCCCGGGGAAGGCATCTTTGGCTGGACGCGTTCCTCCTATATCGCCTGCTTCAGTCCTGACGGCGGCTGGGTCGAGCCCAATGCTCCGCAAGACATCGATTCCTGCAACAACACAGCGCGATACAACCCAGGAGTTAAGTCCGGAAAAATAGCTGCGTTCAACATCAACGTGACTCGCGGAACACAGCACATCATGGATGGGACTTCGAACACCGTGGGCTTTTCGGAACTGATTTGTGGACCGGACAAGTCGCCCGATTTGCGCGGTTATTGGTGGGGGGTTTATGGTCATGCCTACTCCCACCTGTTGTCGCCGAACTCCGCGTTACCGGACCGTGTAATCGGTGGTTACTGCGACCCGTCGAAGGCGCCTTGCACCCCAACCGCCGGGTGTTTGACGACCGTCGTAATGGGTGCCCGGAGCCTTCACCCGCAGGGAGTAAATGCTGCGCTGCTGGACGGTTCTGTGAGGTTCGTCGTCGACGCGATCGACCTGAATGCATGGCAGGCTCTGGCCAGCATCAATGGCGGCGAAGTCAGCACCAGCGGCAATCCCTAGAAACCCTGCAACGTGTTTAACAACTATGACCTGCGAATCAAGGTGGAGGCTGTCTGATCTGACAACCGTGTCCCTGCTGGCGCTGGTCACCGCAGGGGGGTGCGGGCCTGGCTCCGCAACACGTGAATTGACCGGAAAAATTACTTATGCAGGCAAGGTAGTCGAAAAGGGGCAGATCGTCCTTGTCCCAGTCGACGGCACCAAGGGCGGATCGACGGGCGGTGAAATCGAAGGAGGCTACTATCGCGTGTCAGCGGAAAAAGGGCCGATAGCCGGTGGCTCCTATCGCGTCGAAATTACCTCGATGGTAAAGAGCAATCGTACGGTGCCCAACCCGATTGTCCCCAATGGACCACGTGTCCATCTGTACGACAACGACATTCCCGAGCAGTACAACAGCGAATCGACATTGACGATTTCGATTTCCCAAGATCGTTCACCGACTCATGATTTTGACCTCCCGGCGGTCGGGAGGATGCCCGGGGCATAACTGAAAAGAAAGCGAACCGCGATTCCTTGGGGCGCGCGGCACCTTGTGGCTCGTCGACACCGCGCGGGACGTGTCGGAGGAATCGCGGCGGATTTCGATTCGGTACGGTTACGTTTTTCGCATTGGCAACTGGTGACTGGACTAACTTAAAGGAGACGCTGATGAACGTAGTTCGAATCCGTTTAGCTGTGGCCTTGATTATTGTTGCAGTTTCAGCGACCGCTGACGCCCAGCCGCCCGCGTTGGGGTTGGCATTCTGGATCGACGCCTCCGATCTCAATGCCGACGGGATCTCAAACAACCCCGCCGACGGCACGCTCGTTGGCGATCCGGGCGGAGTCAATTGGCAGAGCGCAATTCCTATCGACTTGAGCGGCACGCCCACGCCGGTGCAGGGCTACGCGGAGACTCCGTCAGGTTACCTTCCGGAGCGCGCCCCGATGTACGTAGCCTCCGCGATCAATGGCAAGCCCGCCGTGCGATTCGACATCGGGACCACGTCTACCGATCCTGTCAACAACGATGCGCTGCAGTTTCGGGCCGTCGGCGGCGGCGCGCTCGACGGCTACAAGATGGACGTGACCAAGACCTACACGGCCTTCGTCGTTGAGCAGTATGCATTGCCCAGCGACGGGGTTTACTTTTCCACGGCAAACCCATTCACCGCGGGCGATGGCGACCTCGTGCGTCCCAGGGGCAACGGCCAGCTTCGCGCATTTTCCGGAGGCGGCTTCGGTGACTTGACAGGATTGCATGCGCCCGGCGCTGGTATCGTGACCGTATCGAATAAAGCCGTGTCGGGCGGCGGCGCCGCTCCGCTTGAAATGTGGGTCAACGGAACGTCCATCGGCGCCTTGAACCTGAACCGTTCCTCGACGGTCTCCCACAATTTGTCCATCGGGACGGGACAGGGCAACCTTGTAGGGGCTGAGCTATTCGGCTACCGCGGGGACATCGCCGAAATGCTGATCTACGAACGAACGCTTTCCGCCGCTGAGTTGAACCAAGTGGGCTTCTACCTTGAACAGAAATACTCGCTCGATACGGCCTACGTTCCTGAGCCCAGCACGATCGCGTTGCTGGCGTGCGGAGGCATTGCGCTCCTGGCCGGACGTCTAGTCAAGTCTCGGGGAAGGGCTCGACTGCCAAAAAGTTAAGCGGACGCCGTCCGCTGGCAAGTGGGCCTGCGTAAGACGGGTTGTCGCGGTGAGACCAGCGTGCTCGCCGCGACAATCCTGCCTGCGGTTGGAATCGGAGAGAAGTGCCTTGATGCCAAGTGTGGATACAGCGCAAAGCTTCTGCTCGTTTGGTTTTGCTCGCGGCGACATCACGCCCCCCGTCGGCATGTATCACCGGAACTGGGGCGCTGCGACCCACGACGTGGCGACCGGAGTGCATCGGCCCTTGATGGCTTTGGCATTGGCGTTCGGGGCGGCGCCCGAAGTCGACCGTTCGCCGGAAGGCGTCACGCGCAAGATCGTCCTTGTCCTCGATCACTGTGTGCTCTGGGGCCGCGCGATGGAGGAATTTCTCCGGCAAGTGGAATGTGCCGCGGAGCTCCCGCCCGCGCAGCTTGAGATTACGTTTTCGCATACCCACGCCGCCGGCCTTTTGGACGCTTCTCGCACGAACGTGCCGGGCGGACACCTGGTTCGCCCCTATCTAGATCGATTGGTTAATCTAGTCGCCAACCTGGTCCGATCAGCTCTTGATGCGATGCAGCCCGCCTCGATCGTCTATGGCACTGGCCACTGCGATTTGGCGGCCCAGCGAGACTTTTGGGACGAGCGATCGGGGCGGTACGTCTGTGGATTCAACCCCGAAGGGCTTGCCGACGAGACGGTCGTTGTCGCCCGAGTATCCGATTCGAGTGACCGGGTACTGGCCACCGTCGTCAACTACGCCTGTCATCCGACCACTTTGGGTTGGCAGAACACACTCATCAGCCCCGACTTTCCGGGCGTCACACGCGACGTGATCGAGACGGCGACGGGGGCGCCGTGCGTCTTCTTGCAGGGCGCGTCCGGCGACCTGGGACCGCGGGAGGGTTTCGTCGGCGACGTGGCGGCGGTCGAGCGCAACGGGCGGCAATTGGCATACGCCGCGCTGTCGGCGCTCGAGTCACTGCCGCGCGGAGGCACACGTTTCGAGTACGCGGGTCCCGTTACGTCAGGGGCGATGCTGGGCACGTGGCGTCATGCACGTCTAGATGAGGCGTCGCAACGGCGTTTGCGCCGTTGGCGCTCGTGGCAATTGCACGTGCGACTGCCCGTCCGCCCCGATCTAACCTCACGAGAATGCCTGCAAGAGAAGCTGGCGACCTGCCAAAAGCAAGAACAGGGCGCCCAAGCGGCGGGGGATGCGGCGGGGGCACAGACGGCCCGCGCGCTCGTCGAACGTTGGCGACGAGAACTTAGTCGGATTCAACTCGTCCCCGAGCAGGGCGACTACCCCCTCGGAGTTTCGCTGTGGCAGATTGGCGATGCGTTTTGGGTGTCGGTGGCGGGCGAGGAGTACCAGTACTTCCAGACGACATTGCGGCGGCGGTTCCCTCGTACGCCGATCGTCGTGATGACACTCACCAATAGCTCACTGCCGACGTACCTGCCGACGACCGAGACGTACGGAAAGGGCATCTATCAGGAGTCCATTGCGCTACTGGCGCCAGGGACACTCGAGACGCTCGTGGAGGAGGTCGGTCGACAGTTGCAGGAGTGGCATCGCGAGTATTTGGATCCGGTTTCGGAATAACGACTTGGAAACTTTGCCCAAACAATATCTTAACGGCCGGCCCAGGCGCGAGAATTTGCCTGGGAAGTGGCGGCATCGTTACCCGGCAGCCTAGGTGCGGACGCATGATCAACGAACCGGAAAGGATCACTCTTCGCATCGGCGCCGACGTTGGCGGCACGTTCACCGACGTGGTGGCAACGGACAACCGCGGTCGGATCTGGAGCCATAAGGTTCCCTCCACACCCCCCGATTTCGAGCGGGCAGTGTTGCTTGCCGTGAAGCACATTCTCGACGTCACCTCGATTCCCAGCAAGGCGGTCACCGAGGTATCTCACGGCACAACCGTGGCCACCAATGCCATCCTGGAGCGCCGCGGAGCGCGCACCGCTCTGATTACGACAAGGGGCTTTCGCGACGTGTTAGCGTTGCGGCGGATTCGGGCGCCGTTCTTATACAATCTATTCTTCGACAAACCGAAGGAACTGGTCGAGCGATATCTTCGGTTCGAGGTTGCCGAGCGGGTCTCAGCGGCGGGCGACGTCATCACGCCGCTCAACGAGTCGGATTTGTGGGGGGTTAAACAACGTTTGGAGTGCGAGGGGGTCGAATCGGTGGCGGTCTGCTTCCTGCACGCCTATGCTTACCCTCGGCACGAGATGCTGGTGGGCGACTTCCTCCGGGAGCAGATGCCGCACGTGAACGTCTCGCTGTCCTCGGCCGTTGTTTGCGAACGCGGCGAATACGAGCGAACCGCCACGACGGTGGCGAACGCCTATCTGCGACCGGTGATGCAACGGTACCTTAGCGCGTTGCGTGATGGCCTGCGGTCGTCGTCGATCGAGGCGCCCCTGCTCATTATGCAGTCGGCTGGCGGCTTGACCGGCGCCGAGGACGCGGCGCAAAACCCGGTGTTCGTTCTGGAGTCGGGGCCAGCCGCCGGCGTACTGGCGGCCAAGAACCGCGCCCAGCGTCTGGGCTTGGACCACGTCATCACTCTCGACATCGGCGGTACGACGGCCAAGGCCGCGCTGATCGAAGCCGGACAGGTCAACTACAGTCCGCAATACGAAATTGGCGCATCGCTCTCCGCGGGCAACCGTTTGCAGGGTGGAGGCGGCGACGTCATCTTGGCCCCCAGTCTGGACATTGCCGAGGTCGGGGCCGGGGGCGGCAGCATTGCGTACCTCGATCGCGCGGGCGGTCTGCGCGTTGGGCCGCGCAGCGCGGGAGCCGTGCCCGGACCTGCTTGCTACCAGCGCGGCGGGGGAGAACCGACACTCACCGACGCCAACGTCGTTCTGGGTTACATCCGCAGCGGAAAACTGGCCTCGGGGGACATTGTGGTGGACGGAGACGCGGCCGCCAGGGCGATCTTCGATCGGATCGCCAAACCGCTGGGCATTGATCTTCTCACGGCGGCGGAAGGCATCCACCGCATCGCCAACGCGCGAACGTTGCGGGCTTTGCGCGCCGTATCGACGGAAAGGGGACGCGACGCGCGCGAGTTTGCGTTGATGGCGTTCGGCGGCTCGGGACCGATCCATGCGGCGGGTCTGGGTCGAGAACTGCACTGCCCCAAGGTGATCGTGCCGCCCCTGCCGGGACTATTCAGTGCCTTGGGGCTGCTGCTGTCAGTCATCGAACATCACAACGTGCGAAGCTGCTACCTACAGGGGGAGACGCTTACGGCCGCCAACTTGCTGGCGATCTGCGACGAAGTCGAGCGAAGCCTGCTCAACCAATTCGATCACGATACGATCGATGGCACTGGCGTGAGGTTTTCCTATACGGCTGATACGCGCTACCGGGGACAAGCGTCGCTGATCAGCATTCCCTTGCTGAGCTCGGTTGAACGCGGATGCGCCACGATCACTCCACACACCGTGCAGCGACTGTGCGCGGCGTTTGAGACGGAGCATGAAAAACTTTACGGACATCGCTCTGACCCGGAGAATCCCGTGCAGGTTGTGGCGGTGCGCGTGATTGGACGCTGGGGCGACGCCAACCACGAAGAACTTCTCCAGGCGGTCGATTACAATTTCGCGGACGGCGGATCGCGTCTCGCCTATTTCGGGCCAAGTTGGGGACAAAGGGAAACCCGGGTAATCGCACGCGGGGACCTCAAGGGGGTCGTGGACGGGCCACTGTTGATCGACGAATACGATTCGACGACGGTCGTCCCTCCGGGTATGCGAGCATGTTGCGACGCCGATGGAAATATCATCATGGAGTGCCACGATGCCTGACATCGATCCCATCACGCGTGAAGTCATTCAACACGCCCTGGCGGCCGCCAGTGATGAAATGGCCATGGGGCTCTACCGGACAGCCTATTCGACGATCGTCCGCGATTGCCTGGACTTCTCCACATCGCTGTGCAATGCCCGGGGAGAGATGATCGCTCAGGGAGTAACCATCCCCTTGCACATGGGGGCGGTGCCCTACGCGATTGAAACGCTGTTCGCCAAATACGGCGACGAGATGGAGCCGGGTGACGTGTTCATCTTGAATGATCCTTTCGACGGCGGCATGCACACGCCCGACATCTTCATTGTCAAGCCGATCTTCTGGGAGGGACAACGTGTCGCGTTTGCCGTGGCCACCGCCCACCATTTGGACGTGGGGGGACGTCTGCCAGGCACGTCGGCCTGCGACAATACCGATATCTACCAGGAAGGCCTACGGATCCCCTGGCTTCGACTGTACCGACGGGGGGAACCCGACGAGTCGCTGTTTACGCTCTTGCGCGCCAATATCCGCGTGCCTCAGATGACGATCGCCGACATCAAGGCTCAGTTGTCCGCGTGCCACATTGGCGAACGGTCAATCCACGATCTAATTCGACGCTATGGACCCGAGACGCTCGCGGCATGCGCGGACGACCTGATCGACTATACCGAGCGGCTGGTGCGGACCGAGATTGGCTCCTGGCCTGACGGCAGCCACACGTTTTCCGATTATATCGACAGCGACGGAGTCGGGGGCAAGCCGGTAAAAATCCAAGTGACGATCACGATCGCCGGCGACAACCTCACGGCTGACTTCACGGGCACCGATCCGCAAGTTCGGGGGGCCCTAAATGCCACGCTATCGTACGCCGCCTCGGTTGTTGCCCTCTGCGTTCGCTCGGTGTTGTCCGAGGACATTCCCACCACGGCGGGCTTATTTCGACCGCTGACGATCATCGCGCCCAAAGGCACCGTGGTCAACGGCGCCATGCCTGCCGCTTCGTCGATGCGCGGCGTCACCGGCTTCCGCATGATCGACGTAGTGTTCGGCGCGTTGAGCGGAGTGTTGCCCGATCGCGTGTCGGCCGCCGGCGAAGGCGGCAACTCGTTGGTCATCATCTCGGGACATCGCGGCGGCGGCGAGCCCTACATATTCTTCGAGCTGGTAACTGGAACCTGGGGAGCACGGCCGGACCGAGACGGGAATGACGGCTTGTGCAACCCGGCGAATGTCGCGGCAAACATCCCCATTGAGCAAGCCGAATGCGAATACCCGGTGCGCATCGAGAGCTACGGTCTGGTGCGAGACACCGGTGGCGCCGGCCAGTATCGTGGCGGCATGGCGATCGAACGTCAATGGCGCTTGCTGCAGGGTGACGCATCGCTGACGATTCGTTCCGATCGCCGCGACCATCTTCCCTATGGTCTTTACGGTGGAAAGCCGGGCAACGGCTCGATCAACATCCTACGCGGCGCCGACGGTCCCCAGGTCTTGCCCCCGATGATCTCGACGACAATACGCTGTGGCGAGCTCATCTATCATCGCCAAGCCGGCGGCGGGGGCTGGGGCGATCCGTTGCTGCGCAGTGCTTCGGCCGTGGCCCATGACGTGCGAAACGACATCCTGTCGGCGGAGGCTGCCCAGCGAGACTACAGTGTCGTTGTCGAGCCGATGACGTTCGAGGTTGATATCCTCAAGACGCGAGCACTCCGCAGTGGGATCGCGGAGACATCGCCACATAGGAGCCGTGTGCATGGCCGCGCTACCGAGGTGCATTAGCGAACGCGTGGTCATCCGGGGAGGACTCGTCGTCGACGGGATGGGCAACGCTCCCATCCAGGCCGACGTCCTGGTTGAAGCGGGACGGGTCCAGACCATCGGCCGTATTCCCAAGCTGCCCGGTGCGCGGATGCTCGATGCGGCGGGCTGCCTCGTCACACCGGGCTTCATCGACATCCACAGCCATTCTGACTTTACGCTGGTCCTCGACCCGCGCGCGGAAAGTTCGATCAGCCAGGGCGTCACGCTCGAGGTAGTCGGGAACTGCGGCCACGGTTGCGCGCCAGTCGCCTACCCTGAACTGGTGCGCTCGAACATCTACGGCTGTCAGGCGCATCATGAGATTCCCTGGCGAACGATGGGCGAGTATTTGGAGCGGCTCGAAGCCGGCCGGCCGGCCGTCAATGTTCTCACCTTGGTTCCCAACGGCAACCTGCGGCTGGCGACGGTTGGTACGGCGAACCGTCCTGCAACGCCCGATGAACTTCTCCACATGCGACGGCTGTTGGAGCAAAGCCTGGAGGAGGGGGCCTTCGGCTTATCCACCGGTTTGGAATACGGCCCGGAAATCGGCTGTACCGAGGACGAAGTGACCGAACTATTGCGCGTCACCGCGCGATATCCAGGCGCGATTTATGCCACACACACGCGGAACCGCGCCGGCCAACCCCAAGAAGCGATCGCCGAGCCCCTGCGCTCTAGCGCTGCTGCCGGCCTACCCTTGCAGATTTCGCATATTTCCGTCGTCGCGCGACTGAGCGATGATAGCCGCTGGGCTGTAGAACAGGCACTCGAACAAGTCGATTCGGCGCGCCAGCGCGGTATCGACGTTACTTTTGATATGCACACGCGACCGTTCGGAACCACAAACCTAAGCGCAGTCCTGCCAAGTTGGGTCTTGGCCGGAACCAAGTCGGAAACCGCCGCGCAATTGCGTGATGTCGGCGTCCGACAACGTCTCAAACAGCACAAGAGCATCGTCTCGGCGCTGGCCCGCGGGAATTGGGACAACATCCTGCTCTACAACAGTCCCGCTCGACCGGAACTGTCGCGTCAGACAATCGGGCAGATCAGTCGTACGTTGAACGCGGATCCGCTTGACGTCGTCTACGACATTCTGCTGGCCGAGCTTGACGACATGCATAGCGTTATGGTCTTGGGCCTGGCCTATCGCGCGGAAGACCTCTTCATGGTCTTCGAGCACCCTCTGTGCATGGTCGGTTCGGACGCAACGGCCTTGGCCACCGATGGTCCGCTAGCGAACACGACCTTCCATGGCGCGTACACCTGGGCGGCCTGGTTTTTCCGTCATTTCGTACGCGAGAAGCGCCTGCTCAACCCACAGGACGCGGTCCGCCGACTCACCTCACTGCCCGCCGCTCGCCTGGGGCTGAGCGACCGCGGCACGTTGCGACCTGGCGTGTGGGCGGATCTCGCCATATTCAATCCGCAGGTCTTTGGCGAGCGGGGAACGACCTTTGAGCCCAACCAAACGGCCGTTGGCATGGTTCATGTGTTGGTTAATGGAAAGGTGGCAGTTGAGCATGGCCAACTTACCGGGGAACGACCAGGCATGGTTCTTCGCCGGGCCTAAAGAACTGCCGGAGACCGCGTTCGTTTCTGCCATGCGGCCCGCGAGGGCAAGACAACTGCCTATTCCGCGCTCCAGACGATTCCCGACCCGTTAGTTTTTGAGACAATCGCCTCGCCCACGGCGGATCAACCCACGTTATAAAACGGAGTTTCCGACGGCTATGATTTGTGCCGATGCGGGGCCCCTGCCCCAAAGCCGGGTCGTGGACGAGCAACGCGGCGCGCGAGAGAGAAATCCTTGGAAATGAGGCCCCCTTCAACCCTCACCCAAGATGCCGGCGAACCGTCCTGTCCCGAATTGGCGAAGGCCGTGGTCGTTTCGCCGCCACAGAAGCCCACTCGAGTTCGGTATGTCGCGGTGGGTCTGCTCAGCACAACCGCATTGCTGGCCTATCTGTGCCGCAATACGGTGAGCGTCGCTGAAAGCACGATTCGCGCGGACCTCGGGCTGACGCCGACGCAGATGGGGTGGATCATGGGATCTTTCTTCTGGAGCTATGCCTTGTTGGGAATCGCCGGCGGCTGGTTAGGTCATCTATGGGGCACTCGGCGCACGCTCACTTTGTGCATGGCGGTCTGGGCGGTGTCTACGATGTGTCTTGGATGGGCGCCAGGCTTGCTCATGCTCTTGGCCGCGCAGTTGCTGATGGGCGCGGCCCAGGCCGGGCTGCTTCCATGCACCGTCAATTCGGTTTCGTATTGGATGCCCGCATCGCGGCGAGGGTCGGCCTGCTCGTGCTTGGGCGCTGGTATGCAAATCGGGGCCGTTATTTCGGCAGTGCTGACGGGAGAGCTTCTCGGGGTCGTCGGTTGGCGCGAGATTTTCGTGATCTATGCAGCGATCAACTTGATCGGCGCCGTCGCCTTCTTTGCGATTTATCGCGACCGGCCGGAGCAGGCATGCGGTCTGAACGCGGCCGAGTTGGCCGTGATCCAGTGCCAGGAGATTCCGGCTCCGCATCCGCAGGCACTGCCTTCGAGGGTGTCCTGGCAAACCGTGCTAAGCAGTAGCTCACTTTGGTTCCTGTGCGGACAACAGATGTTTCGGTCCGCGGGCTACATGTTCTTTGCCAGTTGGTTTCCTAGTTTTCTCCAACAAACACGCGGCGTCTCCGTGGCCGAATCGGGAATCCTGCAGGGCATGATTTTCGTGGGGGTCTTGCTGGGCACGATTGCGGGCGGTGCTCTCGTCGATTGGATCTTCGCGCGAACCAGCAGCCGGCGCTGGAGCCGGACTGGCGTGGGCTTTACTTGCATGGTGCTCTGCGGACTGTTGATTTTGGCCGCCTACTTCGTGGAAAGCGCCTTGGTCGCCGTGGCTTGCCTGGCCTTGGGTTCCTTCTTCTCGGCTTTCGGCGGGCCCTGCGCGATGGCAGCCGCGATTGACATCGGCGGTCACCAGGTTTCTTTCGTGGTTGCCATCATGAACTCGGCGGGCAACGTCTGCGCGGGCTTGTGCCCGATCGCGGTAGGGTTACTCTTCTCCGTAACGCAGAACTGGAACATCGTGCTCTGTGGCTTCGCAATCATTTACTTGGCGACAGCCGTCTGCTGGCTCTTTGTCGACCTCGATCGACCGCTCGTCAAGGCGACTTAGACGGCGCACTAAACCATGTTCTTGAGTTTCTGACGCAATCCGTTTTCCAGCGGGTGTGAGTCCTTCCCGTACAAAAACTATCGTTCCGTGGAGCGGGGCGGCGGAGGGAGCCGGTTGGTGAGAGGACGTCAGGTTGCAAGGAGACGTTTCGCGGCGACGAAGCGAGTCGTGACAATGATTGAACTGCGAACGATCAGCGATTTCCAGCGGACGGTGTCCTGGTCCAGCGAAAGTTGCGTGAACGGATGTGAGGTAGTTTGCGGAGCGCCGAAATGTCGGCCGTAGGGTCAAAGTATTCAGCCCCATCGTAAATCGCGAGATTGATTGAGTTTACTGAATGGGCCGGCGGGTTCATTTTGGTCGGTTGACCGGACGCCGCCGGCTGCCGATCCTGAAGTGTTGTCAT